>ERZ773075.4-NODE-4-length-283750-cov-14.1957_pt1 | contig 283750 bp, 258 predicted proteins | sample MGYA00580614_ERZ773075 | MGnify/ENA primary metagenome ERZ773075 (study PRJEB29015, sample SAMEA2738021) | human oral metagenome | biome: human oral; feature: human-associated habitat; material: dental | place: China | collected 2043 ...
ACGAGCGCCGGTGACCTGAATCGAGATTGGAGCGATGCAGTGAGTGCAACGAAGGTGGCCCCCGAGGGGGCATGGGTGGAGATCCAGCAGGTCGTGCTGACCCCCGGGGAACGCGCGGAGGGAGTGCCGGCGGACACGGCCGCCACCCCGCTGCTGCAATGGGTCGACGGTTTCCTCACCGCGCCCGCGGCGCTCGGTGAGGAGGCGACCATCCGCACCATCATCGGGCGGACCCACACCGGGGTGCTGAGCCGGATCAATCCCGGATATTCCCACAGCTTCGGTGAGACCGTGGACGAGATCCTCACGATCGGGACGGAGTACGAGTCATGAGCAACTCATACAAGGACGTGATGGCCCGCAGGAACGAGATCATGCGTTCCGCTTTGGGGTTGGACTACGACGAGTTCAACATCAGCCCCATCGCCTTCGACTACGAGGCGATGATGGCGGCCACCGGCTACTCCCTCGACGATGTGGCCGAAATCCAGCGGTCCACCAAGGTCGGCAGGACCCCGCTGCACGAACTGCATCGCCTCACCGAGGCGGTGCGGGCCATCGCCGGCCCCGGCAAGGGGGCCAGGATCCTTGTCAAGGACGAGGCCGCGAACGCCTCCGGAAGTTTCAAGGCGCGCCGTGCCTCCCTCAGCGCCCACGAGGCCCGCAAGAAGGGTTTCAAGGGCATGGTCACCGCGACGAGCGGGAACTACGGGGCGGCCGTCGCCTCGCAGGCCGCCCAGCAGGGACTCAAGTGCATCGTGATCCAGGAGGTCTACGACTCCGAGCACGTCGGGCAACCCGAGATCGTCGAGAAGTCCCGGGCCTGCGAGGCCTACGGGGCCGAGGTGGTCAAACTGACGGTGGGGCCGGAGCTGTTCTACGTGCTGCTGCGCACCCTGGAGGAGACCGGCTACTTCAACGCCAGCCTCTACACCCCCTACGGAATCGCGGGGGTGGAGACGCTCGGCGCCGAGATCGGCCGCGAGGTGCAGGAACGTTACGGACGCCAGCCCGACGTGGTCGCGGTAACGCACGCCGGCGGTGGCAACCTGACGGGCACGGCCCGCGGCCTGCGCAAGGTGGGCTGCGACCAGACCCAGGTGGTGGCGGTCTCCGTCGACCTCACCGGCCTGCACATGGCATCCGACAAGGACTTCAACAACAAGTCCTTCACCACGGGGCACACCGGTTTCGGGGTGCCGTTCGCAACCTGGCCCGACCGGGTGGACGTGCCGCGCAACGCGGCCCGCGCCCTGCGGTACATGAACGGCTACCACCTGGTCACCCAGGGCGAGGTCTTCTACATGACCGAACTGCTGACGAAACTTGAGGGCCTGGAACGCGGCCCGGCCGGCAACACCAGCCTGACGGCGGCCGTCGCCCTTGCCATGCAGATGGACCGCGACCAGATCATCGTCGTCCAGGAAACCGAGTACACCGGCGCGGGCAAGCACCACAACAGCCAGCTGTCGTTCGCGAAGAGCCGGGGCATCGAGGTGCGCAGGGGCGACCCGGCGGACAACGTCCCCGGCAAGGCGATCGTCATCCCGGAGCGACTCGACCAGGTTGCGGGCAAACCCCTGGATCTCGAAAGGCTGCGCGGCAGCTACATCAGGCACGCCGCCAAGGTGCTGCCCCCCGAGCGGTGGAGCAGCGAGGACGTCGAATTCCTGGCCGCCGACGCCAACACCACCGAAGAACACGTGCGATCGCTCGTCCCCGGGGTCGCGGGCGGCGAGTGAACAGGAAGGACGATGATGAACACCGAGGAACAGGAGCGGATCGACCGCTTCGAGAAGTTGCGTTCCGAACTGGCGGACCTGGACGACGAGGCCCTCAAGGCCAGGTTCTGGGAGCTGTGCCACCAGGTGATGGAGCCGGTGGTGGAGTTGGCCCGCACCCACACCACGCCGTCGATCGAACGGTCGGTGCTGCTGCGCATGGGCATCGACTCGGTCACCACGCACGCCGTGGTCGAGAACGTGCTGAACGCCGGACTGCTAGGCAAAGGAGCGGGGCACGTGGTGCTGCGCCTGTCCAGGCGCGACGGAATTGACATCCGGGCGGCGGCAACCGCCATCGCCGACGATCCGGCCGTGATGGCCGGGCTCTTCGAGGAGAAGTGAGCGTGACCGACAAGCTGGACCCGAACACCAAGATCAACGTGGAGGAGATCCTCGAGGATCTGGAGAACTACCACCCGCCGCGCAAGGGCTGGACCTGGCGCACCGTGCCCGAGGGTGGTGTCGACATGGCGGGATTCCATTTCAGGAACATGTCGGAACCGCTGAAGAACAGCGTCCCGATGCCCACCGCGAAGTACTTCGAGGGCATCGACCCGCAGCCGGCCCCGGTGGTTACCTCCGAGATCGCCTCCGGGCACTTCGAGGACGACATCCGCCGCATGCGGATGGCGGCCTGGAACGGCGCCGACCACATCATGGTGATCCGCACCACCGGGCAGAGCCACATCGACGGCCTGATGGAGGGAACCCCCGAGGGTATCGGTGGTGTGCCGATCACCCGCAAGCAGCTGCGCGCCAGCCGCAAGGCCTGCGACCTGATCGAGGACGAGGTCGGCCGCCCGATCAACTTCCACAGCTACGTCTCCGGCGTGGCGGGCCCCGAGGTCGCGGTGCTGTTCGCGGAGGAGGGCGTCAACGGCGCCCACCAGGACCCGCAGTACAACGTGCTCTACCGCAACATCAACGCCTACCGCAGCTACGTCGACGCGGGCGAGGCCAAGAAGGTCATGAGCGGGGCCCGGATCTTCCAGATCGACGGTGCCCACAACGCCAACGCCACCGCCCGCCAGGGCTGGAAGGTGATGCCCGAGCTCATGGTCCAGCACGGCCTGAACTCCGCCTTCTCCGTCATGGTCGGGATGCCCAAGGACCTCATCGGGCTCTCGACGGTACCGCCAAGCGCCCCACCGACCCCGAAGCTGTGGTTCGATCTGCCCTACGCGGTCGCGCTGCGCGACTTCTTCTCCGAGTACAAGATGCGCGCCCAGCAGAACACCCGCTACATCGAGTCCGACATCAACGAGGCGATCCGCCTGCACGTGATCGACACGATGATCTCCATGCTCACCAGCGCAGACATCCAGAGCACCATCACCCCCGACGAGGGACGCAACCTGCCCTGGCACTACAACTCGGTGCGTGGCGTGCAGACCGTCAAACAGACCTGGGCGGCCTTGGACGGCATCAAGGAACTGCTCACCCTCAATCGGGAAGGCCCGCTGGGCGGGATGGTGCGCGACCTCAAGGAACGCGCGATCGGCTTCCTCACCGAGATGCTGCACGCGGGCGGCTACTTCGCGGCCGTGGAGCAGGGCTTCTTCGTCGACTCCGCCGAGTTCCCGGAACGCAACCACGACGGCATCGCCCGTGACGGGGACGGCGGCATCTCGGTGGGCACCGTGATCGAACGCGATCCCGACTATCTGGCGCCGGTGTGTGACCACTTCGGCAACAACAACCTGCCCGCCGGGGTGGACAAGGCCTGCGACCTGGTCGGCGGTTGCACCCTCTGCGATCCGGAGAAGATCGTCTACATCGACGAACTCGACCCGGAGGACAGCGCCCACAAACGGCTCGAACGGACCCGCGAGTACCGCTCCGGGAACCTGCTGCGGCCCGAGGCCGAATGGGCCGGTGACGGTGTGGCCCTGGTGGAACTGATGATCCCCGAACGGGCCGAGATCGCCGTCGAGGCGGCCCTCGAGATGGCCAAGCGCATGGGGCTGAGCGATCCCGAGGTCGTCAACCTCCAGGTGCTGCAGCCCGCCGAGGGATGCTTCGTCGAGGTGAAGGGGCACGTCGGTTTCGACGTCGACAAGACCGAGCTGACCATCCCCGAGAAGATCGAGCTGCTCCCCGAGGAGGAACTGCGCCAGTTCGTCACCGACCACGAGATCACCGTCGTGGCCGGCACCGTCGGTGAGGACGAGCACAGCGTCGGCATGCGCGAGATCCTCGACATCAAACACGGCGGTCTCGAGAAGTACGGCGTGAAGTACCACTACCTCGGGACCTCGGTTCCCGTCGAGAAGATGGTGGACGCGGCCATCGAGTCGGGTGCGGATGCGATCCTGATCTCCACCGTCATCAGCCACAACGAGGTCCATCGCACGATGATGAAGAAACTCGCCGAACTCACCAGGGAACGGGGCATCCGTGACCAGAAGGTGCTGATCGCGGGCGGAACGCAGGTCAGCCGTGACATGGCGGCCGAGACGGGCCTCGATGCGACCTTCGGGCGTGGCACCAAGGGCATCGACGTCCTCGACGCCATCGTGCGGACCATGCGTGGGCGTGAACTGGGGAAGGCCGGGTGAGCTGATGCGGGTCGTCACCACCCTCGAGATCGGGTCCACGATCACGAAGGCGAATGCTTTCTGCCTGGAGGACGGGCGGTTCAGGCACATCGGGCAGGGATTCGCCCCGACCTCCGTCGCGCAGGGAGACGTGACGATCGGTGTCGATGCCGCGATCCGGGCATCCGGCATCGAGATCGACAAGACGCAGGTTTTCGTCAACAGCTCTGCTGCCGGCGGGTTGCGGATGAGCGTGCACGGGCTCACACAGGGAATGACCGCCAGGGCCGCCAGGGAGGCGGCACTGGGCGCTGGTGCGATCGTGGGCCTGACCACCGTCGGGGCGATCGACTCCTGGGACATCGAGGATTTGCTTGAGGCGAGCCCCAATATCGTCCTGCTGGCGGGGGGAGTGGACTACGGCGAGAAACAGATCGTGGTCGACAACGCGAGGATGATCGCGGAGTCAGGGCTGCAGGTGCCAGTGATCTACGCCGGCAACATTGCCCTCCGGCGCCGGGTGCAGGACATCTTCGCGAGGAACGGTGTAGAGCTGATGTGCGCTGACAACGTCTTCCCCGACGTGGATGTGCTTCAGATCGAGCCAGTGCGCGCGCTGATCCATGAGGTCTTCAACCAGCACATCGTCACGGCTCCCGGCATGGCCCGGCTCACTGAGCTGTCCACCTTCGAGATCCTGCCGACCCCCGGGGCGGTGCTGCTGGCCGCTGAGATCTTCGCCGACACCCTTGGCGATGCCCTGGTGATCGATGTCGGCGGCGCCACTACAGACATCCACAGCGTCACCAACGGTTCCATGGAGTGGACGAGCCGCAGCATCGACCCGGAACCCAGGGCCAAACGCACCGTGGAAGGTGACCTCGGTGTCTTCGTCAATGCCCGGCAGGTGGCGGCGATGGCGGGTGAGGACGGTGATGGGGACAGGCTCGAGTATCTGCGGGCCATTCCCTCCGACGAGCGGGAGGAGGACGTCACCCGCTGGCTGGCTGAGTGTGCGGTCGAGGTCGGGATTCGCAGGCACGTTGGCACTGTCAGCGACCTGTTCACCCCGACGGGCAAGAAGCAGATCGTGCGTGGCAAGGACCTGACCGCGGTCCGCTGGATCATCGGCACTGGCGGTGCCCTGACGCGGATCCCCGGCGGGGAGGAGATCTTGGGCCGAATCCGTCTCGGCGCAGGGGCGCGGTTGATGCCACCTCCCGAGGCACGCATCCTCATTGACCGCGACTACCGGTTCTCTGCGCTGGGGACCCTGGCGCAGGTCTATCACGAGGAGGTTGCTGCCACCTTCGCCGACTGGGTGACCAGTGAGGTGGGAGAGATTCCCCGTGTCACTGGTGAGGAGGTGCCGGACGTATGAGCGTGGAGACACCCAGGCTTGAGATCCACATCGACCGGATCGCTCAGAATGCCGCCGCCGTGATCTCCCAGTGCGGCTCCAGCGGAATCCAGGTGGCGGCGGTCACCAAGGTGATGCAGGCTCACCCGGCTCTTCTCCGGGCGCTGGAGGGCTCGGGGTGTGTGATGCTGGCCGATTCCCGGATCGACAACTTGAAACGGGTCGCGGAGGCCGGCATGGGGCTGCCCACCATGCTGTTGCGGGCGCCGACTCCCTGCAATGCCCCTGAGGCGGTGCGCTGGGCTGACTATTCCCTCATCTCGTCACGTGAGACCGCGGAGGCGCTTTCAGGGGCCGCTGGCTGGGCTGGGTTGCGGCACAAGGTGGTGGTGATGGTCGACGTCGGTGACCTGCGTGAGGGAGTGTGGCCGGACCGTGCCGTCGACGTCGTCGCAGGCATCGCCCACCTGCCCCACCTGGAGGTGGCTGGTTTGGGAACCAATCTCGCGTGCTTCGGCGGGGTGGTGCCCACCCGGGAGAAGATGGAGATGCTGACCGGTATCCGTGACGAATGCCGCAGCGTCACCGGGCATCCCCTGGAATTGGTCTCCGGCGGCAACAGCGCAAACCTGCCGCTGCTGGCAAGCGGAGACATGCCAGATGGGATAAACCATTTGCGTATCGGGGAGGCCATCGTCCTGGGCCGCAATGTGCTGGACCGCTCACCCTGGCCTGGAACCCGGCAGGACACCGTGGGACTCGTGGCAGGGGTGATCGAGCTGCAACGCAAGCCGTCGGTGCCGGTGGGCGAGACCGGGCAGGACGCCTTCGGCAACACCACCCATTTCACCGACCGTGGCCTGCGGCTCCGTGCCATCTGTGACATCGGGCGTCAGGACGTCGCCCCGGAAGCCATCGAGCCCATCGATCCAGGCATAGAGGTGCTTGGAGCCAGCAGCGATCATCTGATCATCGACGTTACCGACGCCAGGTCCCCGGTCGCTGTCGGCTCTGAGGTGCGATTCCTACCCAGCTACGGAGGACTGTTGTCCGCCAGCACCTCCCCCCACATCCGGAAACAGGCCGTGCGGCGGCATTAGTACAGTTCCGAGAGATTCAGTAGTTATCGAACAAAGGAGTTCCCAGTGAGTACTGAGAATAAGGTCTTCGATGCAGGCCCAGACGAGAAAAGTGAAGAAGGACAAGAGCTGCAGAGAGGTCTAAGTAACCGGCACCTTCAGCTGATTGCTCTTGGTGGAGCCATTGGCACCGGAATGTTTATGGGGTCTAGCAACACCATCCATGAAGCTGGCCCTTCAAGCATGCTTGTGTACGCCGTTATAGGATTCTTCCTGTATTTCATGATGCGCGCCATGGGTGAGATGCTCTTGTCGAATCTGAAATACCGCTCATTCCGTGATATTGCGGAGGATCTGCTCGGGCCGGCCGGCGGGTTCATTGCTGGATGGACCTATTGGTTTGCCTGGGTTGTAGCGGCCATGGGTGATCTTGCTGCCATTACGGGATATGCTCAGTTCTGGTGGCCAGAGGTTCCCAAGTGGTTGCCTGCTGCTGTGCTAGCGGGAACACTTCTAGTTTTGAACCTGCTGGCCGTGAAATACTTTGGCGAGGCTGAGTTCTGGTTTGCTCTGATCAAGCTGGTTGCTGTCGGCGCCTTGGTGGTGGTTGCGGCCTGTTTGCTGTTCTCTGGCTTCGTCTCGCCGGATGGGCAGCCCGCCACCGTCGAGAATCTATGGAATGACGGTGGGTTCTTCCCCAAGGGCTTCGGCGGGTTCCTGCGCGGCTTCCAGATTGCTTTCTTCGCCTTCGTTGGGCTTGAAATTGTTGGAACCGCAGCTGCGGAAACCAAGGATCCTGAGCGTAACTTGCCCAAAGCCATTAATGCGATTCCAGTGCGGTTGGCGCTGTTCTATGTGCTGGCGCTGGCGGCCATCACCATCGTCATCCCGTGGCGGGAAGTCGTTCCTGGTGTGAGCCCCTTCGTCTCAATGTTCTCTCTGGCAGGTTTTGGGGCAGCTGCTCACGTGATGAATTTTGTTCTGCTGACGGCTGCTGCCTCTTCGGATAACTCAGGCCTGTACTCGACCTCCCGGATGGCGTACGGGCTCGCACTTGATGGTCAAGCTCCCCAGGCTTTCAAGAAGCTGTCCAAGCGCAAAGTTCCTCGTAATGCATTGATCTGCTCCTGTGCGCTGCTCATGACGGGAGTCGTTTTCCAGTACACCTCTGAGGATATTGTGCAGGCCTTTGAGCTGGTCACCACTATCACGGCGGTCTTGTTCCTGTTCATATGGGCTTTTATCGTCGTCTGCTACCTGGTGTATCGGAAAAAGAATCCCGAGCTGCACGAGAAGTCTGTTTACAAGATGCCTGGCGGAAGGGTCATGTGCTGGGTTGTTCTGGTTTTCTTTGCGATCAGCCTGGTGATCTTGTATTTCGATGAGGATAAGCGGGCAGCCGTCCTCTGGACACCAGTTTGGTTCCTGATTATCATTCCCTGCTATTTCATCAACAAGAAGGCACGTGGCGGCAAGAGCGCCTCGGCTCAGGATGTTGCTCAATGATCCCAACATGAGATGAAGGGACGGACGCGCTATGCCGTCCGTCCCTTCGCGCTTTGGCTTTTATGAACGCATCATCAGGGCGTGTGCAACCCGGCCAAGACCTCGTTGAACGCCTCTGTAGTCGACGGGTGGGTCCAGATCCCGTCGCGCAGCTGTGAGGCGGTCACCCCATTCCTCATGGCCAGCGCCACCAGGTTGATGACCTCCTGGGCATCGACGCTGAAGATGGTCGCACCGAGTATCTCGTCGGTGCCGGGCGCAACCAGGACCTTGATCAGGCCGTGAGTCTCGCCCAGGGTCTTGGGGCGGGGCATGGCCGCGATCTGCGCGACAGGTTTCGACGCCACTAGGTAGGTGACTGCCTGGGCAGTGGCCTCACGCTCACTCAGCCCCACCTGCGCCAGCGGGGGAGTGATGAAAGTCGTGGTCGGGATAGCTTTTCGGTCGGCCCGGGACCGGTGTGAGTCACCGACGAGCTGGTCCTTGACAATCCGGTAGTCATCAAGGGAGACGTAGGTGAACTGTGGACCTCCATTGACGTCACCCACCGCCCAGACGCCGTCGGCGCTAGTGCGCAGCTGATCATCTACGACGATGAAGCCCCGCTCGTTAGTCTCGATCCCGGCAGCGGGCAGATCCAGCGCAGCGGTCTCCGGCTTACGGCCAACGGCCACCAACACCGCGTCGGTCTCGAACGTGCCTGCGCCGCAGACCACCTGCCTACCGTCGTCCTCGATGGCGGAGACGGGAGCGTCGGTGACGATCTCGATGCCGCGGTCGGCCAGGGTGGTGACCACAGCCTCACGCACGTCATCATCCAGGGCAGGCAGGAAGGTTGAACCACGTTCCAGGATCCGTACCGCTGAACCGAAGGCGGCGAACATGCTCGCGAACTCGAGTCCGATGAAGCCGCCTCCGATGATCGTCAGGCTCGGGGGAACCCGGCCGCCAGCGATGTGTTGGATGGTGGTCGAGTCGTAGACGGACTCACCGTTGATACCTGGGATGTCAGGCATCGCAGGAGAGGTACCGGTGTTGATCACCACCGCCTCCGCGCTGATATCGAGGGTCTCGGAACCGGCCTGGACCCTCACCTCGTGCGGGCCGATGAAGCGCGCCTCACCGCTGACGAGGGTGACAGTCTCCAAACTGGCGAGCATCGCATGGTTGGCGGCGCGGAGTTTATCTATCAGGGCGTCACGGGATGCGATGGCCTTTGGCAGGTACTCATCCGGGGCCTGCTCCCCGCGGCGTTCCGCGAGATTCACCAGGGTCTTGGTCGGAACGCAGGCAACATTGATGCAGGTGCCGCCGGCCATCGAATCATCGCGCTCCACCAGCACGACCCGTTTACCCGCGGAGGCCAGGTCGCGGGCCAGGGTCTTGCCTGCCTTACCCCAGCCGATGACCAGAAGGTCGGCCTCTAGGTTCAGATGTTTGGTTGAATCATCCATGTGGTCACCGTAGTGCGTGCCAGCCCGCATCGGTGGGATATTTCAGCCGGCGACGAGCCAGGCGTCTGAGCGTTCCCGCCACCACAGCGTCAAGGCCCGGACCCCCATGAAGCCCAGCGAAAACGCCAGCCACAACCAGGTCAGTCCCGGTATGCCCGCGGGCGCGTACCAGGCCACGGCCAAGATCATCGGTGCATAGACGACGAGCGTGATAATGCTCGCCCAGGCCAGGTAGGGGCCATCCCCGGCGCCGATCAGGACCCCGTCGAACAGGGTCACCCACGAGGCGATCACCAGCGTGCAGCCGACCACCACCAGCACTGCCGCCACTGCCTCGCGCACATCCCGGTCCGGGGAGAACAGCGCCGCCAGCGGCTGCCGCACCAGCAGCGTCACGACCCCCAGGACGACCCCGGCACACAGCGACCACCAGGTCATCCGGCGCGCCAACGCCCGGGCCTCCTCAGGCCGGGACGCACCGAGAGCCTGCCCGATCAGGGTCTGCCCTGCGATGGCTAACGCATCCAGGACGTACTGCAGGAAACTCCAGATGGTGAACCCCACCTGGTGCGCAGCCAGTGCTACCTCGCCGTAGCGGGCCGCTGTCCATAGCGTCAGCAACAATGCGGCGCGGAAGGCCAGGGTACGGATCAACAATGGGATCCCGACCAGAAGACTCGTCCTCATACCCGCGGCCCGAGGGCGCCGTGCCGCCCCAACCCGCCCCGCCCCACGCAGCACGACCCCAGCTGCCGCCAGCCCCATCAGGGTCTCGGCCAGTGCGGTCGCGGCCCCCGAGCCTGCGATTCCCATGCCGAACCCGAACACCAGGAGGACGTCCCCGAGAAGGTTCAGGACAGCGGCCCCGATCGCCAGCAGCATCGGGGTGCGGCCATCGGCCATGCCACGCAACGTTCCCGTGGCAGCCAACACCAGGAACATCCCCGGTAATCCCGGCAGCGACCATCTGAGATAGGCGATCGCCTGCTCAAGGACGGCACCACTCGCTCCGAGCCAGGCCGCCAGCTGCGGGGCGAAACCCCAGGAGACCACGCCGATGCCCATCCCCAGGACCACAGCCAGCCACATGGCCTGAATCCCAGACTCCACCGCCTCCTGCTGCCGCCCGGCACCCATCAGGCGCGCCACGGTCGCTGTGGAACCGTAGGCGAGAAAGATGAACGCCCCGACCATTGCCAGCGTCAAGGTAGAGCCAACGCCCAGGCCGGCCAAGGGCTCCGTGCCGAGCTGCCCGACGATCGCGGTGTCGGCCATGACGAACAGAGGCTGGGCTACCAGCGCCGCGAACGCAGGCAGCGCCAACTCCAGGATCTGACGATTCAAAGATTGCGGCACCCCGTGATCCTAGTGTCGTGTGGCGTGAGTTCGCCGGTGTTTTTCGGCCCCGGAACCGCCTCCCACTCGAACTCCCACCACACGACACCAGACGTCAGGAGCAGCCGTTCATGAAAGGCACCCCGGGGGCGAGGCGGCTCCATTCCTGGGGCGTCAACGGATCGCCGAGCCGGGAGCACAGGTCGGCTGCGGCAGCGGCTCCCTCGCCGGGCCACGAGACCGCCGTACCGTCCGAGAGCGCCAGCAGGAGCCGGCCATCCGCGAAATCAGCACCGGCGATAGAGGCCGCCGGGTGCTCGATGTGCAGGCTCAGCGCTGGGGCATCTGGTGTTGTCTCCCAGGCCCATAGGTCGCCTTCCACACTCGTGGCCAGCAGATGAGTGCCGTCGGTGCTGAAACGCAGTCTCTCCAAGGAGACATGAGCGTCGGAGAGCCGGGCCGACACCTGCGGGCTGGCCGGATCGGCCAGGTCGATGAGCGAGATCTCCCCGTTGAGGGCCCCGACGGCCAGCTGGCCAGAGGGAGAGAAATCGAAGGTGCATGGCACCAGATGCCCAGGCAGGCTCGCCTCGGCACGGATCTCGGGACCCGCATCGGTGATCGCCGCCACGACGAATCCCGTGCCGTCGGCGCTCATGGCCGCCGCAAGCGTGCCATCAGAGTTGAACGCTAGCCCACCCGGCCATGCGTGCAGGCTGCCCTGAAGGGACCAGCCGGTCTCTGTCCTGCGATACAGGTGATAGCCGGCCTGGCTCCGGTGGCCGATCGCCAGGTGCCTGCCATCCGGAGAGATGACAAGGTCGATCACCGCCCGGGTTTCATCGATGACCTGCTCCACGCTGTAGCCATCACCGTTGGCGCCTAGCACCACCACCTTTCCGTCATCTGACTGCGTCACCAGGGTTCTCCCCGTGGCATCTGAGGCGGCGTGCGACAGGTAGCCGGTGCCGTCGGGGGAGGGCGCCACCGTCATCTCGTGGGCTCCCGGGGTGGTGGCATCCAGAACCCGCGGGCCAGCGGCCGTGGTGATGATCAGCCTGCCTCCGGCCTGTCGGACATCATGCATCTTGACGCCGTTGCTACCCAGCAGGACCGGCGGCGGCCGCCACAGGGCCACAGTCCCGTCGGTGGCGCCGGTCAGGAATCCGTCGGCACCCCTGGCGATACTCGTGATGACGCTGCGCACGGGACTGCTCTCGATGGTCTGGCCCGTCTTGTCCATGACGACGGCCTCACCCTGGGAGCCGCCCAGGACCACGCGGTCTCCCAGGTGCTTGACCGCGTGCACCCCCGATTTCATGGGAAGCTCCCGCGCGACCTGCGCAGAGGTCCCAGAGATGCCGAGCAGCAGAGCGTTCGAGGCGCTGCTTCCAGCCAGGATTTCAGTGTTGTCCTCGGAGACGTCGAGGGAGAGGATCTGCCCACCCACCTGGACATCCGGCAAAGCGGCTCCCGAGGAGTCGAACAACGCCAGCCGGCCCCGGGGACCACCCGCGGCCACGAGATCGGGCGTGGCGGTCAGGGCCATGACGGCAACATCCTCTCCGAGCTGGAGGGTGCTCAGGACCTCAGGGTGGTCCGGCTTCTCCAGGTTGATACGCAGCACCTCGCCGTGCAGGTTCCCTATCAGCGCCACCCTGCCCTGCCAGGCCGTGCTGTATGAGGTGACGCCCGGTGTGGCCCACTCACCCAGTTTCCGAGGAGCGCGGGTCAGGTCCCACACCGATGCCGTGCGCTGGCCGGCGACGATCACGAGGCGGCGGCCATCCTGCAACACCGGCTGCACCGCGAAGAGCTGCCCCCCATCGGTGTCGATGGTCTCGGGTTCGGTCTTCAGGTTGCCGTCCCGCCACAGGGTCAGCTTTCCACTGCTGTCTCCCCGTAGGACGGCGGCGTCTCTCGGTGCGGTCGCCACCATGGTGTTTCCCGTGGGGCCGAGGACCCGCTGTGGAGCCGCTGTGCCCGCCGACTCGATCACAGACGAACGTGTCTGGGAGTTGTCCTCCAGCCGGTATGATGCGACGGCCAGCTCGGCGGCCTCATTGGGGTCGGTGTCCCGGGTCTGGCCTGAGACGAGGGCCAGCTGCTGGGCTTGGGCCGTTCTGGCGGTGGTGCTTGCCTGCTGGGCGAATCCATTGGAACGGACGCCGAGGAAAGCCGCCACCACAGCCAGGACCACGGCGATGGCTGCAATCACCAGGGCGCCATGCTGCTGGGCGCGGGTGCGCTTCAGCTGGGCTTCCTGCGCGGCCTCGTGGCTGCGGCCTGTGGCCAGCGAGGCCTCAATGAACTCGCGCTCATCCTTCGTCAAGACAGGGGCGTTCTCGCTTTGCGACCAGGACTGCCACATCACGGCCTCCGCGGGCAACAGGCCCTCTGGTTTCCGTCCGCCCTCATCCCAGAGCCGCGTCGCCATGTGGATCCGCCGCCCAACCAGCAGCGTGGCCTCTTCCTGCGTGACCCAGCTACGCAGCCGGTGCCAGCGGGTCAGCAGGGCCTCATGAGCGATGCTCAGCTGGTCCTCCCTGAGGCTGAGGAGACGTGATGCCACGAACGCCTCTGCCACCGGGACCAGCTGTGGCGATAGCGAGCTGAACGGGATCGAGCGGCGCAGCAGCTGTTTCGCGTCCACGACCACCAGCGACAGCATGAGCCGCTGGACCAGCTGCTGACCGCCGGGCGGAAGGGCCTGCAGCACGGCCTCGGCCTCGTCGTTCAGCGAGGCCCACAGCCCGCCCGATGTGAGATAGCTGGAGGCTGTCAGGGTGTCTCCGGCTGAAGCGGTCCAGCAGTGGCGCAGCGTGTTTGACAACAGCGGCAGTACGACCCCCGGGTCGGGATAGCCGTACTGGTGCAGGTCACGGATCAGCACCTCGACCAGTTCGGGGGAGACCGCGCGGCCGTGGTACCGCGCTGGGGCCTCGATGATCTGATGGTATTCAGCAGTCGTTAGGGGGCCTATCAGGACCGGTGTGGCCAGGAAGGACGCCAGGCGGGGATGCCGCAGGACAGTGCCAACCGCGTCCGCGTTGAGGCCGGTCACGCAGACCACATGGCCGGGCAGCTGGCACAGGATGTCGGCGAGCTGCTCAGTCTCGTCGTCGTCGAGGTGCTGGAGATCCTCAAACTGGTCGACGACCAGCAGGCTCGCCTCCGGGGGCACCTTCCAGGTGAGGAGGTCGCGCACCCTTAGCTGCGCGGGAATCAGACTGGACAGTGGGCCGTCCGGGGCCGTGCCGCGCCCGATGAGCCCAGCTGCGAGAAGCGACGACTTGCCCGTGCCAGATGCCCCGATCAGTGTCACCACCCGGGGGGGTTCCGCCTCGGCACAGGCCGTCAGAAGCTCCTCCAGGGTGCGTTCTCGTCCCATGAAGAGGCCGGACTCCGCGGTCGTGTAGGGCCGCAGGCCGACATAGGGGGGTTCCACGACGACGCTGGAACGGCGCATCCGGTCGATTGCCTCTGCCCAGGCCGCCTCGTCTTGAACCGTGACGAGTTGCAGAGCGCGCAGCAGTTTCATGAACTGCGGCATGAGCGACGGGGTGGGCAGATGCCTGCCCTCCAGCCATCCCTGGGCGGTCGAGGCGGGGACCTCAGCTATCGCGGCGGCGCGCCGGATAGACAGGCCAGCCCGGCTCCGTGCCGCTGCCATCTGCTGCGTCAGGGCGCTGCGGCTGAAAGGAGGGAGCATGTGGACTACCCTAAAGGGTGTCATCTAAAAGGAGGGCTGAGTGCACGGATCATTGGCCTAAAGTGAATTCCTGCATGCAGGATGCAGAAAAATCAAATCGTTCTGGCTAGGCATGATGTTTGTAGAGCCAGTCTCGTACAGGTCCATACACCCCATAGTTTGGAGACGGGCCCAGGGTAACCCCTAATGTTCCACTCAGCCCAGGCACATTCCTGAGAGCGTGGAAGGCGGGGGGTGCCTGGGCTGATGATTTGACTGGGCAAGAGGGAGGAAGAAGGTCGCATGGCTCTGGTCACGCGCAGGCGCGTCGAGACCGCGCTGGTTGGTCTCGTCGCGCTTTCCCTCGGGGTTCTCGCCCTGATTCACCGGGGAGTGCCTGCGGCTGATGTCGAACTCAACGACGGCGGGGTGTGGGTCACGAATCAGACGCAGCGACTGGTCGGGCACCTCAACCACGAGTCACAGACGATCGACGGGGCGATCCGGCCCTCGGCCAGTTCCTTCGATGTCACCCAGTCGGCTGGGAACGTTCTCGTGCGCAGTGCCGACAGCGTCCAGCCGGTGGATGTGGCCTCGGTCGCCTTCCTGGGCGAGGCCGGAGTCGCTGGGGTTCTCGTGGCTCATGGCGGGGACGAGGTGCTCTTCGCTGATCAGAGTGAGGGACGCATCTGGGCCACCGACACCCGGGGGGCCGCGGGCTTCAGCCTCACAGCCGAGCCGCTCTTGAAGGGGCTGGACACACCTCGGGTAGCCGTCGGCACAGACGGCACCGGGTACGTCCTGACCGCCGAGGGTCAGCTGCGCACCGTCACGGGAACCGATTCTGAGGCAACGGTCAGGGAACAGGGCCAGAAGGTGAATGGGAGGCTGTCGGACTCAGCCCAGCTCACGGTAGTCGGTGACAAGGTAGCTGTGCTGGACGGCACTACGTTGACCGTGGACGGGCGCGCAGTCGAAGATCCCGGGTTCGAGGGAGGCATCGTCCAGCAGCCGTCAGGACCCTCCAGCATGGTCGTGGTCGCGACCCCGTCGGAGCTGATCAAGGTGGAGATCGCCTCAGGCAGGATCACCCGGGAGAGCATCTCGAGTGGTAAGCCCGTCGCACCGGTCCAGCTGCAGGGCTGTATCCATGCGCTGTGGGCGGAGTCGGGCTACTACATGCGTGACTGTGGTGGCAGGGATTATGAGAAGACCCAGCACCCCGAGCTGGCCTCGGCCAAACAGCCAGTGTTCCGCACCAACCGCAAGGTGGTCGTCATCAATGACGAGGTCACCGGCGATGTCTTCCTGCCCCTGAAGCAGATGGCCAAGGTGAACAACTGGGAACAGGTCGAGTCCCAGCTGGAGGACGAGAAACAAAAGAAGGACTCCGAGGAGACTGAGAAGTCCCAGACCCCTGAGTTCTCGGAGGAACAACACCCGCCACAGGCTGTGGACGACGATCTGGGAGCCAGGCCGGGGACCGCGACGGTGCTCCCCGTCCTGATGAATGACATAGACCAGGATGGCGATGTGCTGACGGCGGTGCTGCGGGATGCGCCCGAGGGCGTGAAACTCTCACTCGCCAAGGAAGGACGTGCGATCCGTATCGAGGTGCCTGCGGACGCGAAGGGGCCGATCACCTTCACCTACCAGGCCTTCGACGGCGTGGATGTCTCGAATGTCGCCACGGTCACGGTGAACCTCCGCTCAGAGAACGAGAACTCGGCGCCTCGCAGGGTGCGTGACAGCCAGGTCAACATCAGCGAGCGGGCCTCCGCCAGCTACTCGGTGCTTGCGGACTGGGTGGATCCGGACGGCGACCCTATCTACCTCCAGCAAGCCAGCGCGGAGAACAGCCTTGAGATGACGTGGCGGCCTGATGGGTATGTGTCCCTGAAGGACCTAGGCAAGGGCGGACCCGGGCGCCGCGCGGTGAACCTGACCGTGTCCGATGGACGTGACGCGGCCACCGGTGAGCTGGCTGCGCAGGTGTCCCCGGGATCCACGAACTCCCCACCCGTGGCCAACAACGACCATTACGTCGCTACGGTGGGACAAGCGATCACCCTGGAGCCACGCAGCAACGACACGGACGCCGACTCCGACGAGTTGAAACTCGTCGAGGTCTCCGCCGCCCCGGCGGACACCGAGATAAAACCCGACTATCAGGCGGGGACGATCCGTTTTGTGGCCTCGAAGCCGGGGAACTACACATTGGTCTACGGGATCACGGACGGCCCGAATAATGCGAAGGGACGCATCCGGGTGGACGTGGTGGACCCGAACTCCTCGGGTCTGCAGCCTGTGCCTGAGAACGATCTGGGGCTGCTGCCCTCCAATGGCTCCGTGTCCATCAATGCTCTCGAGAATGACTTCGACCCGGCGGGCGGGGTGCTGGCCATCCAGGGGGTCTCCCAGGCCGATGCCCCAGGGCTCAACATCGAGGTGGTCAAGCACTCCCAGTTGCGGATCACCGCCCCGGCTGGGATCGATACGCCGCAGAGCTTCACGTACACGGTGAGCAATGGTCATGAGTCCGCCACCGCGAAGGTGCTGGTGATCCCGAAGGAACCGCCGGCCACGGTCCAGTCGCCAGTGGCCACGCCAGACAGTACGAACGTACGGGTCGGTGACCTGGTGACTGTGCCCGTGCTGAGCAACGACTACTCCCCGGCGGACCTTGACCTGTCCCTGGCACCGGAGCTCGACGTTCGCTCGGACCCGGCGCTCGGCGAGTTCTTCATCTCCGACGGTATGGTCCGGTTCCGGGCAGGAAGCGAAGCCGGTACCGCGGAGGCGATCTACACTGTTCGTGACTCGCAGGGCAATCCGGCCTCGACCACGGTGACCATCAACATCCGTGCCATGGATGTGCGTAATGAGCAGCCGGCGCCCAAACAGCTCGACTCCAGGACCTTCGCGGGCTCCTCGGTGCGGATACCGGTGCCTCTAGACGGCATCGACCCTGACGGTGACTCGGTCACGCTGGGCGGGCTTGGAGGGCAGGTGCCGAAGCTCGGGGCTGTGAAGGTGGAGGGGAACTACCTCGTCTACGAAGCGGCGAAAGGGGTTTCGGGAACCGACACCTTCACCTACCGCGTGCTCGACCGTTTCGGGGCTGAGGGCGAGGGGGTGATCCGCGTCGGCGTGGTACCACCGCCAGCTGCCAACCAGCCGCCTGTCGCTGTCGCCGATGAGGTGTCGGCGCGCCCGTCGACCCGGCTGGAGATCCCGGCCCTGGCCAACGACATCGACCCCGACGGTGACCAGCTACAGCTGGTGAAGGGCTCGGCCGCTGCGACTGACAGCACTTGGGAGCCGAAGGCGCAGACTAGGGGACAACGGATCGTCGTGGTCACTCCTCCTGAGGAGGGGGTCTATCACCTGTACTACACGATCACCGACGGCGGCGGTGTCTCCGACCGGGGCGTGGTCACGGTCAGGGTTGATTCCAAAGTCTCGCCCAGAGCGCCCGTGGCGAATGATGACGTCGTCCCGGCCGCGAAGATTGCAGGGACCGACCAGGTCGAGGTGCCTGTGCTCGAGAATGACTCCGACCCGGACGGGGTGGTCTCCGAATTGAAGGTCACGGCCGAGTCCCCAGCCACGGTCAAGGGGGGAACGGTCACGGTGCCGGTCTCTGACGAACGGCAGATCGTGCTGTACACCATCACCGATGCCGACGGACTGTCTTCGCGTGCCGCCATCGTGGTTCCCGGAAGGGCAGCCGTTCCACCCGCCATCAACACCAGCAGGGGACAGGCTCGTGTCAAGGCGGGTGAGCCCCTGAACATCAGATTCCAGGACTGGGTGGTCACCCGCCCTGGGCGCACTGCACGCCTGACCAGCGTCGACTCGGTGCTCGCTGGCCCGGGAGGAAGCGCTGAGGCTGGCAACAATGGCGTCAAGGTGGTGGATGACCAGACCATAGAGTTCACCCCCGACAAGAGTTTCGCGGGTCAGACGACGGTGTCCTTCGAGGTCACTGACGGTCAATCCATGGATGACCCGCAGGCCTTGAAGAGCAAACTCAGCCTGAGCGTCATCGTCGAGGGCGACGGGCAGCAGCCACCGCAGCTCAGACCCACCCAGCTCCGGGTTGCCCCCGGCGAGCCTGCCCAGCAGATTTCGCTGAGTGCCATGGTTACGGACCCGAATCCGGGGGACAACGACACGATGACCTACTCTCTGGTGAGCACAGATGGCCCAGTTCAGGCCAGCGTGTCGGGGCAGGAGCTCACCATCTCCGTGCCCACAGGCACACCGGTCGGCGCCTCGGCCTCCGTGGTCGTCCAGGCGCATGACGGGTCGACGGAGCCGGTGAACATGACCATCCCGGTCACCGTGATCGCATCTACGCGGCCACCTATGACGGTTTCTGAGGTGGTTGAACGCGACGGGAGGGTGGGGAACCCCGTTTCCTTTGACCTGTCGAGGCTGGTTACGAACCCCTTCGCGGATTCGGGTGGGGAGATCACCCTGGTGGGCAGCCCCCAGGTGCGCGGGTCGGCCACGGTGAGCGCGGAGGGCAGGACTCTCACAATCACGCCAACAGACCCAGGGACAGGGGCGGATTCCGTGGACGATGTCCTGGTCTCCTACCGCGTGGCGGATGCCACCAACGATCCTTCGCGGGAGCGCACAGGCATCATCCGGATCGTTGTCAAGGACGTGCCCAGGGCGCCGACCGCCGTGACAGCCCAGTATGTGAGTTCCCAGACGGCGCGGGTCTCCTGGACCCATGCCGGCTGGCGGGGCGCCACCCCGAAGGGGTTCACGGTTTTCTGGCGTGGCGGTAGCAAGACCTGCGGGCTCCAGACCACCTGCGACATCCCAGGGCTGGCGAACAGCGGGCGCTACACGTTCACGGTCAAGGCCGAGGTGGAGGAGTCTGACCTGAACTCCCGCAGCCCGCAGTCCGCGCCGAGCAACGAGATCCTGGTGGACGCACTCCCGTCCAAACCCTCCGCCCCCGTCCCCGCCTTCGGCGACCAGCAGATCTCCCTTGCCTGGGATGCCGCGACGGTCCCGGGCGGCGGCTCGCCGGTCACCCGGTACACCGTCACGATGTACCCCGGCGGGCAGAAGCAGGAGACCACCGCGACTAGCCTCACGTGGACGGGTCTGACGAACGGGCAGGCCTACACGTTCACGGTCACAGCCCACAACCGGTTGACGGACGAAAACAGCCAGCTCACCCCGCCCACCAGTGATGAGTCACGCGCGGAGACCCCCGCGGGCGCTCCGTCAGACCAGGGGGAGCCGAAGGTGACTATGGACACGAGTTCGAGTTCGGTCAAACCCAGGGCGAACATCACGTGGTCCCCACCCGGGAATCCCAATGGCGACTCGAATTTCCGGTATGTGGTAACCGATGAGAATGGCCGGGAGGTGTGCCCGGAGCAGCAGTCCACCACCTGCACGACGCCGATGGACCCGTCCACCGAGACGGTGACGTTCACGGTGCGCTCCACCAACAAGTCCGGTCAGTGGTCGGCCCCCTCGCCCGCGTCGAACGCCGTGCGTGCCTTCCAGCCGCCGGGGGCACCCACCAGGTTCTCCCTGAAGCCGACCGGCAAGGGCAACGAGGTGCAGTTCGACTTCGGGGCCGCCTCGGGCAACGGGGTCAAGGAGAGCGAGATCACCTACCGCTGGAGCGCTGGGGGGCATTCCGGCACGGTCAAGCCGGGGACGACGGTGGTGACCAGCTCTGCCTTCCAGTTGGGGCAATCGGTCACCGTCCGGCTCGTCGCTGTCGCGAATGTCCTCGGCCAGACCTCCGAAGGGGAGGCGGCGACCGCCACCGTGACGGCCTACGGCCCGCCCCAGGCACCCGTCGTCAGCAGTGAGGGTGGGGTGGAGCAGGCCTCCCTGCGCTGGCAGGTTCCCGGCTCCAGCAACGGGGCCCGTGTCAAGCAGGTCGAGATCACCACCACGGTCAAGGCTGAGGGCAAAGACGCCAAGACCGATACCTGGACGACAGACGACCTGTCGGGTTCCGTGGACAAGGGCGACGGACGCAAGCAGAATGTCTGTGTGAAAGCCCGGGCCCAGAACGAACACGGCGTCTGGAGTGAGTATTCCAGCGAGTCCTGCGCCTCGACCTGGGGAGACAAGAAGGCGACCCTCACCAGGGATGACTCATACAACTGCCAGGGCCAGGGGTGGGGATGCCTTAAAGTCACAGTGCAGAACTGGGAACCTGGTGAGACAACCTGCAAACTTCCTAGCCCCAGGCGGCACGACGATGATGAAAAAATAAAGATCAGGGTTCGCAGGATCGACCCCAGCGGCAACGGGGCGAGTGATCCATTCCCGGCTGATTTGTTATCCGAGGGCTATGGCGATGGCAAAGATGTCACTGGCGAGTGCAAGTGACGTCCCAACTGAAACAAAGGTGAATTGACCCAGATGACCATGAACCCGGAACAGGCCGCTTTCTTCGCGGACACCTTCGCGCGGCTGACTGACAACGTCGGTCAGGCGTTGCTAGGCAAGGCCCCGGTGATCCGCCTGGCGCTGACCTGCATGCTGGCGGAGGGGCATCTATTGCTTGAGGACGCGCCGGGCACCGGGAAGACCGCCCTGGCCAGGGCGATCGCGGCCTCGGTGCACGGCAGCCACAACCGAATCCAGTTCACCCCGGATCTCCTGCCCTCCGACATCACGGGCATCACCATGTACGACCAGTCCACGTCGCGCTGGACCTTCCACCACGGCCCCATCTTCAGCTCGATCGTGCTGGCCGACGAGATCAACCGGGCCTCACCGAAGACGCAGTCAGCGCTGCTGGAGGTGATGGAGGAATCCCAGGTCACAGTGGACGGCCAACGCTACCCGACCGAGCGGCCGTTCATGGTCATTGCGACCCAGAACCCCGTCGAGCAGGCGGGCACCTACCGGCTGCCCGAGGCGCAGCTCGACCGTTTCCTGATGAAGACATCGGTGGGCTATCCCGACACGGAGGCCGCGATCCATGTGCTCGCCGGCTCTTCGCAGCCTGACCGCTCCCGGCAGCTCAACCCGGTACTCGCCCAGCAGGCCGTGGCGGAGATGATCGACTCGGTCCGTGACAACTACGTGGACAACTCGGTCCTGCACTATGCGCAGAAACTCGTGGAGGCCACCCGGGACGACGATGACACCTCGATGGGCGTCTCCACCCGCGGAGCCATCGCGATGGTCCGGGCCGCGCGGGTGTGGGCGGCTGCCCACGGCCGCAACTACGTCCTGCCCGACGACATCAAGGAGCTTGCCGCGCCGGTGTGGACGCATCGGCTCATCATGTCCCCGGAGGCCGAGTTCGCCGGGGTGGGGCCCACCGACGTGATAGCCCGGGTCCTGACCCTGGTGGAGGCTCCCACGAACCGGATGAACGCCTAAGACCCGTGCCTGAGTCCTCCGCCTCAGCAGCTGTTTCCCGGTCGTCCTTGCCGATGCGGGCTCTGCGACGTGTCCTGGGACTGCGTCCCATCGCCTCGGTGACCCCGCTGGGGTGGGCGTTGCTGGCCGGTGCGGTGGTGGCCGGGATCCCGGGTTGGTTGTTCGGCTGGCTGGAGTTCCGGGCCTTGTCGGTGATGTGCCTGGTCGCGATGACCGTCGCGGTCCTGTCGGTGCTGGGTAGGCGTGAGCACGAGGTGCTGTTTGAGTTGTCGCGCCCACGGGTGCAGGTTGGTGATGTGGCAACGGGAGAGTTACAGGTGCGGTCGGCCGGCGGGAAGGCATCGGGCTCGGCGACCCTTGAGTTCCCCGTGGGCGGGGAGGTCGCATCTTTCAGAGTCCCGGCCCTTGGACCTGGGCAGGTGCATCGGGAACCGTTCTCGATCCCGGCCCGCCGCCGGGGCGTGATCCTGCTGGGGCCTGTGCGGTCCGCTATGACCGATCCGCTGGCCGCGGTTAGTCGCAAGAAGCTGCTCTCCGGGACCAGCGAGCTGTTCGTCCACCCACGGATTGTGCGGGTGGAGGCCGGGGCCATAGGTTTCCTGCGGGACATCGAAGGGATCGCGACGCAGAACCTCTCCTCCTCCGATGTGTCCTTTCATGCGTTGCGTGAATACGTGCCAGGCGATGACCGGCGTTCCGTGCACTGGCGCACCACAGCCCGCACGGGCAAGCTGATGGTGCGCCAGTTCGAGGAGACGATGCGTGCTCATCTGCTGATCCTGCTCTCCACGGTCGAGAACGACTACGCAACGCCAGAGGACTTCGAGCTCGCGGTCTCCACCGCCGGGTCCCTTGGGGTCTCGGCGCTCCGGGAGGAACGCCAGGTCAGTCTCTGTACCTCGACGGGGGAGATCCCAATCCCGAACGCCATGGGTCTGCTGGACCGGCTGGCCGGGGTAGAGCTGAGGGAGCAAGGCCACGACCTGCGGGAGCTCGCCCTGAAGTACGGGTCGGTCCCGGGCGTCTCGGTCACCGCTTTCATCACCGGCTCCTCCGCCCCGGCGGCGCTGCGCTCTGCTCAGCTGGCCCTGCCGCCAGGGGTGTTCCCGTTCGCGGTGCGCTGCCTGGGCCATGAGGAACTGGCCAGGCGGAAGGTCGGGGACCTGGTGATCCTGGACGTGCCGCAGCTGGATGACCTGCGTCCGGCCGTCAGGAGCCTGGCATGAGACGCGAGGCTGACTTCTCCTTGCCCCGAGTCATGGGGGCCTGGCTGTTGTTGCTGCCAGGCGTGGTGGCGTTCCAACCGGTCTTCGGGGGAGCGGGTGGCTACCTTCCTGCCCTGGTGGGGATCACCGCCGGCATCGTGATCCCGTTGCTGGCGGCCAGGTTCCGCTGGGGTGTGGCGCTGTGGTTCGCGGCCATCCTCGCGGCCTACCTGCTTCTTGGAGGACCGCTGGCGGTTCCGGAGACCACTATCGGTGGTTTCATCCCGACGCTGGACACTCTCGCGCGACTGGTGCAGCTCGTCTATCAGGGCTGGTATGACGTGCTAACGGTGGCGACCCCCGCGGGTGATCTCTCCGGGCCGCAGGCGGCTCCGCTGCTGGGTGGGATCCTGTTCGCGGTCGCGCTGGCCGGGATCGTGAGGTTCACGCGGGCTGTGGTGTGGCCGATGCTGCTGCCGGTGGGCTGGCTGGCCCTGGGTATCGCCTTCGGGATCCGGCAGACGACGACTGCCCTGTGGCTGGGGGTCGTCCTGGGCGCGGAGCTGCTTGCCTGGGCCACTGCTCACCGGATCAGCCGGGTGAGCGCGGCCAACGCGGAGTTCCTGGTGCGCCAGCCTCGTGGGCTGTCCCGCCGCGCCTGGCAGGCGGTCTCGGCATCGCTCGTTGTCACACTGGCCTCGGGAGCAGCTCTCGGGGTCAATGCCCTGTCCAGCCAGGACATCAACCGGCAGGTGCTGCGGGACAATGTCGCCCCCCCCTTGAACCTGCAGGAGTATCCGAGCCCGCTCACCAAGTACAGGTTGTATGAGCTCAACCAGAAGGACGATGTGCTGTTCACCGTCTCTGGGACGCCAGCCGGCGGGCGGCTCCGGCTGGCTGTGATGGACGAGTGGAACGGCGTGGTCTTCAATGTCTCGCAGAACAGTGGAGAGTATCTGCGTGTGGGGCGTGAACTGCCATGGCCGCCGGATGTGGCCACCCAGGAATCCGTGATCTCAGCACAGGCCTACGACGACGTCTGGGTGCCGGCCTTCGGCGAGCCGTCCCGTATCGAGTTCGACGGGGAGCAGGCCAGCAGGCAGGCGCACGGGCTCTACCTCAATCGCGCTACCCGGCAGGCTCTCACCACTGCGAGGATCGGCGATGGCAGTTCGCTGCGGGTGTCGGGGGTGGCAGCCATCCCGCTCAGCGACTCCCAGCGTGACCGGATCAGCGGGGCAGGCATCGGTGCGGCGCCTCTGGCGCGGGTGGACAGGGTTCCGGAAGTACTGGTCAAGAACGCCACGGATTGGACCCAGGGGGCGGCCAGCTCGTACCAGCAGCTGACGATGATCGAGCAGAAGCTTCACACCGAGGGCTTCTACTCGGACGGTTCCGACAACCGTTCCCGGGCCGGGCACACCTCGGAACGTCTCGCCTACATGTTCAACCAGGACCAGTGGGTCGGCGATGACGAGCAGTACGCGGCCGCCATGGCCTTGATGGCCACGGAACTCGGGATTCCTGTGCGGGTCGTGATGGGTTTCTATCCGGCGGCTGACGTCGATGTGACCGATGGCTGGAAGGTGCGCGGCACGGAGGCACACGTCTGGGTGGAGGCTTTCCTGGACGGTGCGGGCTGGGTCACCTTCGATCCCACTCCCGACCGCGACCGTCTGCCTGACTCGGAGAGCACACAACCCCGGCCGAAGCCGAAACCCCGGGTGGAGCCGCCGCCGAGCCCTCCTGAGCACGTCGAGGATGAGACCGTCGTGGCTGACCAGCAGGAGGTCGAATTCGATGACCCCAAGGAGCAGGCCCAGGACTGGGTGCAGATTGCGATCATGGTCGCGATTGGTGCCGGAGGGGTTTTGGTTCTCCTGTCGCCTCTGATCGTGATTGCCCTCATCAAGGCGAGGCGGGCATTCAAGCGTCGCCGGCGGGGAAAAACAGCAGATCAGGTGGCGGGCGCCTGGGATGAGGTGGTGGACCGGGCCAGGGACCTTGGTTTTGTCGCCGTCGCGAACCACACCCGGCGGGAATCCGCCAATTCCCTCCAGGAGAGGTACCGGGATCTTCCCATCAGGGCCACGGCCGACAAGATCGACTCCTCTGTTTTCGGCCCGTCAGAACCTGAAATCACCGCGCGGGACTCTGTTTGGGAACAGGCCGGAAAACTCAAGAGTTCACTCCTGGCGACCAAGCCTTGGTACGCTCGGCCCGCTGCTTTATTCTCTCTCAAATCGTTGAAGCGGGCTGGGGTGGAAGCGCAGCGACGTTCCCGGAGGCTGTGGTTACGTAGGCAAGGCGGTGCGAATGGCAATTCGACCGCTCTACAAGCCGCCGGAGAACCGAGGAAATGAGGAGTGAATGATGCCTGGGCAGTTCGGCAGCGCCAAAGCCAGGCCCGTCAACATCGGCCGCCGGGTTTCCGGTCACCTGCTGCTGGTGCTGGCTTTCCTGGTCCCCACTCTGCTCACCATGAGCGGAGTGGTCATCAGATCTGAGCTGGTCACTGCGATCCTCACCGTGATCGGCTGGCTTCTGTGCGTTGCCGTTTTCGCTTTCAGCGTCGCGGCGGCGCTGCTGTGGTCCACCACCATGGGCGGCAGGCTCCTCGGCTATCGTTTCGTCGACAGCCGCACCAATCAGGCGAATGGCTCCATGGTTTTGGTGAAGGTCTTGGTGCAGGGTGCCGTCGAGGTATTGACGTTGTTCCTGGTGACGATTTCCTACTATTTCACCTACCGGGACGGACAGCACTGGCTCGATCGGGTTTTCAACCTGGTGCCGGTGGAAAGTAGCCCCGGCGATAATTCCCAGGTAGCCAGTGAGAAAGATTCCCTCTGGCAGCCACCGCGGGACGTCTATTCCACTTCTGCCGCTGGTGCCACGTCGCAGCGTGCGGCGTCTGCTTTCGCACCGCCTGCCTATGGCGGCCCTGCTTCTCGTGAGGCACTCTCAAACCAGCAGACTCGGATACCGCAGCCTGTCGCGGCTGGAATGGGCGCTGGAAGTGGTCAGGCGGGTTTCGGGGGACAGCAGTATTCCAGCCTCTCCCCGTCGGCTGCTCCGAGCACTGGTATTCCACGACCAGCCTCTCCCGTCTACCCGCCGACTGCGGATCCGATCACTCCGGCTCCTGGTGGCTTCCCAGTGCTGCCGCAGCCTGCGGTCTCCGGCGAACCCGGGCAGGCCGGCGGTCAGGTCCAGGCGCAGCGCGGCATACCGTCCGGGGCACCGGGTGCTGAGCTGTCAGCTGGGCAGCAGGAATCGCCTGTGCGGATGCCTAGTCCTGCACGTGCCGCAGAGCCTGTGCGGCCACCGAGCCCCTTCACCCCCCAGCCTTCGCCGTTCTCGTCACCCTTGAGCCCTCCGCAGGCATCTGCTTTCCAGGCAGCTGGGCCGTGGGCGGCCACCTCGGGGGCACCCGTGTTCCCACCGGTCTCCCCGGTTGCCCCGGCTCGGGCCACCGCCGTCTCTCCTGCCGAGCCGCAGCAGGAGCAGGAGAAGCCCGTTCCGGCGGCTCGGGCCGTCCCGAGCCCGCGTTTCCTACAGGAAGAGACACTGCCCGATGACGCTCCCGGTGTGCCGGACGTGATCTCAGAGGTGGTGCTGGACGACGGCCTGCGGATCAAGGTCGATGGCCCATTGGTCCTGGGACGCAACCCCCTCGCCCCTGATGCTTACCCTGATGCACGCTCGGTGCAGGTCACTGACGAGACCATGCGACTATCCAAGACCCACCTGGTGCTCATACCAGAGGGCGGGCATGTGCAGGTGATCGACATCGGTGCCACCAACGGCGTCTACATCGAGATTGACCGGGAGCGCACCCGCATACCAGTCCACGAGCCTCAGCGGCTTGCGCCGGGGACGCTGGTGCATTTCGGCGGGCGCACCCTGAGGCTGGTGTCGTGACGCAGCCCCGGATGACGGTGCGGTTCGCCGCTGTGACTCATCCGGGGCTGGTGCGTCCCGACAACGAGGACGCCTGCCTGGCGGTGCCTCCCGTCTTCCTGGTGGCGGACGGGATGGGAGGCCATGAGGGGGGTGAGCGCGCTTCTGGCGAGGTGCGGCGCAGGTTCCAGGAATCCTGTGCCGGAGAATGGCTCAGCGGCGCTGAGATCACCAGAATCGTGCGGCGGGCGGCCGACAACATCGAGAGCCTAGAGCACCGGGGCCGGCCACCGGGTTCTACTGTGGCCGGGGTTGCCCTGGCGAGGTATGCCGGTACGCCCTGCTGGCTTGTCTTCAACATCGGGGACTCGCGGGTCTACCTGATGCGCTCCGGAGAGTTGAGGCAGATCAGTGTTGACCACTCGGTCGGGTCCCATTCCGGGAAGGGCGACAGACCTCGGCTGACCCGCGCCCTCGGCGCCGGGCTGGGGAGCCCGGTTGCCGACCAGTGGCTGATCCGCGCCAGGGTGGGGGACAGGATGCTGGTCTGTACTGACGGTTTGAGCAACGCGGTCGAAAGGGAACAGCTCGCTGCCGCGATGGTGGGGGATGATGATCCTCAGGAGACCGTTCAGCGTCTTCTCGACGAGGCCCTAGCCGCCGGGGGAAGGGACAATGTCTCCTTGGCGGTGGTGGATTGTCTTGAGGTGATCCAGGTGGCCGGTGGCGAATTGGATGACGTCATGTCGCTTGACGAGAGTGAGGAGGAAACAGTCTCATGGAATCACGACGACACCATTCCTGATCCGGAGGGCAAGTGATGGCGTTCAAGGGCGTGCTGCGGTGGAGCGAGGGGCGGTGGATCGCTGTCGCCTGGCAAGGGGGGTTCGCGTTGCTCGCCCCCAGCGCGGGGCTGCCGCTCGCGGAGCTGTTGTTCTCCAGACTGCGGGAAAACTCTGAGCTAGGGATATTCCTCAGGACCCTGTCGGAGGGCACGGGGGCTGGCTTGCTGGAGCTGCCCTCATTCGCCGTGGCGATCGCTGATGGGGACAGGTGGCATCTCGCCGTACGTGGTGCTCTGACCCTCAGAGTGGCTAGCCCCAACGGCAATGAGCCACTTCGTGGTGATGGGGTGGCCACCTGGGCAGAACGGGTTGTGGTTGACGTGACAGCGTTGCACCTTGGACAGGTCAGGGCATCCTCCAGCCCGCTCGTCGAGGGTGTCGTACTGGCTGAGGGCGTGGGGTTCGGTGATTTTCCCAGGGCCAGCCGCTCCTTGGAGGAGTCCGGCGAGGATTCCATCCCCGGGTCGCTCCCGCCGGATGCCCTGGAAAAGCCAAGCGGTAATGACCCAGACGATGAGGCCGCTCCTGCCCCGAGGCACGGCCCGGCGCCCCGCACAGCTGAGGAGCTGCTGCTCGGGGAAACCCTCTCCGACGCGATTCCGGCCAGCCGGCCGCGTCGCCCGGAGGTCGCCGAGGTGCTGTCCCGGTTCTGCACAGCTGGGCATGCAAACCCCCCGGAGCGGGCTCGCTGTTTTGTGTGTGACGAACCGGTCGAAGGCGAGCCTTGCAGAGCTGGACGCCCCCAGCTGGGCTGGTTGAAGGTTCCCCGTATGGAACCCATCGCGTTGCTTGGTCCCATCATCATCGGGCGGCATCCCAGCGCAGATGCGCTCTCCTTGCAAGAGGCGCCGAAGTTACTTGCCTTGCCATACCGGCATGTCTCGGGAAACCACCTGGCGATTGTGCTGGACGGGTGGCGGGTGCTGGCGCAGGATCTGGCCAGCCGTAATGGAACTTGTATGCGACGCAGGGCCAAACCACCCGTGCGATTGCCCCAAAGGCCCATTACCCTGCTTCCTGGAGACGTGATCGACATGGGTCACGACCTGCTCCTACATCTTGATCGGATTCCTTGATGGCACAGCGCACGACTCCTCCGGAGATTCCGGGATTCACCTTCATCGAATGGCTCGGTGGTGGTGGCTTCGCTGACGTCTTCCGCTACCGTGATTCGCTGGGACGTGGGGTGGCGGTGAAGGTGCTGCATCAGACCGTCAACGAAGCGACCTTCAACGCTTTCGCCGCGGAGGCGGTGCTGATGGCCAGGCTGTCAGGGCATCCCAACATCGTCACCATCCACAGCTCCGGGCTGTCTGCCGATGGCCGTCCCTTCCTCGTAATGGAGGAATGCTCCACGGCTCACCTTGGCACCCGGGTGGCGAACCGGGTACTCGCCACCACATTGGCCATGGAATACACGGTGCAGCTTGCCGGAGCGGTCGAGACCGTGCACCGGCAGGACATTCTCCACCGGGACATCAAACCCGCGAACATTCTCTTCACAGGTTTCCAGCGTCCCGCCCTGACCGACTTCGGGATTTCCGCGTCCCGTGACTTCTCCGCCGCTGCGAACGCGCTCAGTCCGCTGTGGGCTCCCTCCGAGATGCATCCCGATTCGCCCATGGAGGCGGGGCCGTGGAGCGATGTCTTTTCCCTGGCGGCAACCACCTGGGCGATGCTGGTGGGCCGGAGCCCACTCGCTGTCCCTGGCGGTGACAACGAACGTCACGCCCTGCGGGAGCGGGCTCGTTCCTTCGTGGCACCTCGCACCGGCAGGCCTGACGTGCCTGAGATGCTGGAGCAGGTGCTGGGGACGGCGATGGCCGCTCATCCGGCTAGGCGGTACAGCTCTGCGCTGGAGTTCGCCCGTGCGATCCAAGCGGTCCAGGCCTCCATGGGAGTTCCCGTCACCCCGGTCGATGTCCTGACGGAGTCCGAGGATCACACCGCGTATGGCACAGAACATGGAGACCCGGGGTCACTGGAGACGGGCTGGCTGCTGGGCGACTCCGGCTCGATGCTCACCGCGGGATACACGATGGGGATGTCGTCCCTCACCGGCGGATATACGTTCCACGACACGATGAGTCCTGCCTTCGACCCGACCCCTCCTGGGATATCGACGGGAGCACCGGGTCCGGGGGTACTGCTGCGGGGCCATGGATTCGCCCAGGCCGGGCTGCGGCATGTCGAGGGGCTTCCGGTTCCCCAGCCCAAGAGCCCCGAGGAGGACCAGGCCGAGGAGGCCGGGGCCGCGCTGAAGAACAAGAAGGGGTGCGGACAGCTGGTCTTGTTGCTGACGGGAGTCTTCGCGATTGCCACGGCTGTGACTCTGGGGGTGCTGTGGTTCAACGGTGTGATCGGTCCCCGTCAGGATGCCATGGGGGAGGATCGTCCCAAGAATGTCCCCGCCGTCGTCGATGCCTCTGGGAAGGTAACCGGCCAAGAGGTCAAGTTCACCTGGACCAACCCTGATCCCCAGCCTGCTGACACCTACCTGGTTGAGGTTGTCGGGGCTCCTGATGCGGAGGCCCGGCGCAGCGTCGAGGAGCCTAGCATCATCATTCCCGTCAGGGGCGAGCAGACCTGCGTGAAGATCGTGCTGCGCCGCGCCAAGGGACAGGTCTCGGACCCAGTACAGACCTGCGTCCATCCCTGAAATGACACTATTGGTGCGCCGAGTCCTCAAAGAGCGTGCGACTGTCATCGCAGCTTATGGCCGTTAGCCCGGCGATCCCGGCCACATAGGCGTAGGCGGCAACCGCCAGTTGTGCGCGAGGACTTGTCAGGTCCTGCTGTGCGGTGGCCTGCCCGAAGTGGGCAAGGGCATTGCCTGAGAACAGGGCTTGGAGCAGCCCCGACTCAGTTGTGACGCGTTCCAGACACACCGGTAGGGAGAGATCCAGGCCGCGCACCAGGGCCTTCCCGTCGCCTGCCAGGGCCGTGGCTATCAGGGCGATCCCGATCTCCTCGTCCAGTGACTCGACATGAGCTGCGGCCTCCTGGACGCTGGCCGCGCGGGGCCCACTCTACGTCCAGGCCACGAGCTCGGGAAGACGGGCCGCGATCTTCTCGCGCGTCGCGGACTCACTGGCCGCAGAGCGTCAGCCAGGGTGGTGTCATCCGTGAATGAGCGTCCCGCGAAACGGAGAGGCGGCCGCGAGGGTGATCTGGCTGCTGCCCCATCTTCCTGGCTCCTTCTCCCGGGAACATATGCTTGTCATCCCCCAGGCCGTCCTTGGGATAATTGGTGCATGCCGCTGGTTCCTGACCACCAACATCCCGGTGCCTTCCGTGTGATGTTCGGCGACACGTCGCAGTCCTGGGTAGACCCGGATCGTCCTGATCTCCTGCTGTTTGAATACGTCGTTCAGGTGTCGCTGCTGTTTGAGCACGGTCTGCCAGACGCGGGGGGAACCGAGCGGCTCCGGGTCATTCACATCGGTGGAGCCGGGCTCAGCATCCCGCGGTGGATTGCCTGGCGGCGTCCTGGAACAGCACAGATTGTGTGCGAACCCGATGCCGATCTTACTGCTCAGGTCAGGCGGAAACTGCCCCTGCCCCCACGAAGCGGGATCAAGGTCCGTGACATCGATGGCCGGGCTGGAGTCGCCGCCATGCCAGCCAGCTATGCCGATCTGGTGGTCGTGGACGCTTTCGACGGCGCCCAGGTCCCCAGGTCCCTGGTCAGCGGTGAGTTCCTAGATGAGCTGGCCAGGATAGGCAGGAACAGACGAATGGTGATCTACAACGTGACCGATTCGGCACCCTTCCGGTGGACCAGACGTCTTGCCGCCGGGCTGGCTGAGCGCTGGCGGCACCTGGTGACCGGGACCGAGCACTCGGTCTGGAAGGGACGCCGGTTTGGGAACCTGCTGCTTGCGGCCTCCGCGGCGCAGGTGGACATGAAGGGCCTGCGACGCGACGCCGCACGGCAGCCCTTCCCCTACCGCTGGGCCGAGGGACGGGAGCTGCGAAGCTGGATTGGGGGAGCGGAGCCGTTCACAGATGCCGATGCCCAGGACTCGCCGCTGCCCTCCGGTAGCAAGCTGCGTTTTTCCTGATGGGACAATGTGAGATGACTGAGACTTACGGAGCCGAGATGACTGATCGTGAAGACCTGATCCAGGCCATCAGGGAACTGGCCATCGTACGGGGCCGCGTGACCCTGGCATCGGGCAGGGAGGCGGACTACTACGTGGACATGCGTCGCGTGACTCTTGATGGGGCGGCCTCCCCCCTCGTAGGACGCGTCATGGAGGAGCTCGTCGCAGACCTGGACTTCGACGCTGTGGGGGGGCTTACCCTTGGCGCTGATCCAGTGGCGGCCTCCATGCTCCATACCCGGGCAGCCAGGGGCGGCAGGCTGGATGCCTTTGTGGTGCGCAAGGAGGCCAAATCACACGGTCTCCAGCGGCGTATCGAGGGAACCGAGGTGGCTGGGCGGCGTGTGTTGGTGGTGGAGGACACCTCGACAACAGGTGGGTCGGCCCTGACCGCGGTGGACGCTGTGCGCCAGGCGGGAGGTGAGGTAGTGGCCGTCGCCGTCATCGTGGATCGTGACACCGGAGCCGCGGAACGCATCGCAGGGGCAGGACTGGAATATCGCCACGCCATCGGGCTGGCCGACCTGGGCCTGTGAAAGCGCCCAACTTGACCCTGTGGGCGAGATAACGTTGATGGTGATCCGAGATCTTCTAAGGAGTTGACTCATGACAAGCGCACTCGGTTTTGTGCTGGGCCTCGTCGGGTTGGTGTTGGTGCTGGTCCTGATAGCTGTTGTGTGGGGGGTTTTCTCCTACAACGTCCTGGTGAAAGCACGGAACGTAATCCAGGAATCCTGGCGGCAGATCGACGTGGAGCTGAACCGCCGTTACGAGCTCATCCCGAATCTTGTTGAGACCGTCCGTGGCTCTGCGGCCCATGAGAGCGCCGTCCTGGAGAAGGTGACGAGCCTGCGCACCAGTGCCATGGCTTTGGCGAACCAGTTCCAGGGAGCTCCCAGCGAACAACGCGCCGCCGCCGAGTCTGAGCTGACCAATGCGATCCGGGGCCTGATGATCTCCGTGGAGGCCTATCCGCAGATGAGGGCGAACACCAACTATCTGGAGTTGCAGCGTGAACTCTCCGACACGGAGGACAGGATCGCCGCCAGCCGTCGCTTCTACAACGCGAACGTGCGTGACTACAACACCCGCATTGAGTCGGTTCCTTCCAACATCGTCGCAGGCATGGGGAAGTTCCAGCAGGCCACCTATTTCGAGGTCAATGACCCCACAGTCCGGCAGGCGCCGGCTGTGAACTTCGGTCCTCCTGCCGGAGCCTGATCGCATTCGACCACCGGATAACGCTAACGTTTGCCAGGTCGCTGCGAAAACTAGGAGCCTGATGCAGAACCCGAGGCGCGCCACTGGGCGCTTCAACCCGCTTGCCGCCGTTGCAAACTTCGTCAGGGGGATCCTGATCGGCTCAGCTGAGCTGGTGCCTGGGGTCTCAGGGGGCACCATCGCCCTGATCTCTGGCATCTATGAGCCCCTCATCAACTCAGCTGACCACGTGGTCACCGCGATCAAGCACTGCGTGACTCTCAAGTTCGCGGCCGCCTGGGCTGAGGTGAGGAAGGCTCGCTGGGACATCGTGGTGCCCGCCCTACTGGGTATGGTCGTCGTGGTGGCCGCCATGGCGGGGGTCATGAGGGTGTTCGTGGAGGACACCCCGCAGCTTGCTCATGCGCTGTTCTTTGGGATGGTCTTGGCCTCCGTGGTGGTTCCCGTCATGGAGATCCGGCCCGAGGACAGGCACACAGGCGCCCAGAAGGGCATCCTGGCCGGCTTGTTCGCCGTCGCCGCGGTGGCTGCTTTCTTCCTGACAGGTCTCGGCGCAGGTAGCGTCATAGAGAATCCGCCAGCCTGGATGATCTTCGGGTCGGCTGCCATCGCGATCTGTGCCCTCGTACTGCCAGGCATCTCAGGATCCTTCATGCTGAAGATCTTCGGTTTGTACGTGCCGACCATGGCTGCTGTCGCCGACAGGAACTTCGGCTATCTGGCGCTGTTCGCGGCCGGTGCGGCTGTCGGGCTCGGCCTGTTCGTCAAGGGACTCAACTGGTTGCTCGAGAACCGGCACGCCGCCACCATGGCCATCATGTCAGGTTTGCTGCTCGGCTCGCTCAGAGCCGTGTGGCCGTGGGCTGCCGACGGCACTCCCCTCGCTCCCAATGTGAGCTGGCCCGTCCTGCTCGGCTTGGCGCTCGCTGGTGCCGCTGTGGTGGCCGGTGTCGTCTGGGCTGACCGGCGCCTGCAACGGCGGTGAGCTCCGAACCGGACGACCCCACGGCCCCAGTAGTGGGAGTTGGTCCCCATCCCGCGCCGTGGCCGCGTGATGAACGTCTCGACCCCGACCTGCTGGCCGGCGGTGACCGCCGCAATGTGATCGACCGCTACCGTTACTGGCGGGTGGAGGCAATTGTCGCCGATCTTGACCTAAACCGTTCCGGCCTGCACGTCGCCATCCAGAACTGGGAGCACGACTTCAACATCGGCTCCATCATCCGCACCGCGAATGCCTTCAATGCCAGCGGAGTGCACATCATCGGCAGGCGCCGCTGGAATCGCAGGGGCGCGATGGTCACCGACCGCTACCTTCACCTCCATCATCACGAGGACGAGGGATCGCTGTTCAGCTGGCTGGGGGAGCGGGGCATCGAGGCGGTGGGGGTGGACAACCTGCCGGGGGCCTCACCCCTGGAAGGCTGCCGTCTCGTGCGAGAGACCTGCCTGATCTTCGGTTCGGAGGGGCCAGGCCTCACCCCCGCCATGGTCGCCGGCTGTTCACGGCTGGTTGCCATCACCCAGCGCGGCTCCACCCGTTCGCTCAACGCCGGGGCCGCAGCGGCGATCGCCATGTACCACTGGTCCCTCCAGCATCTGGCCTAGCTGGTGCCGTGGCTAGCGGTTCCGGGGCAGATTGTGCCAAGAATCGAGCAAAGCGCTACTGGGTGTACCGTGAGCGAGGCGCCGCATCTGAGAGAAGAAAGCACCGGCGAAATGACAGTACCCGGCACTAGCATGAGGCCATGAATCCAGAGCGTTTCGTGGTCGGCCTGACGCCGTCGCCAACAGCCGCTCGCGTTTCCAGGCAGCGTTCCTCGCTACGTCTCCAGATCATCTTTGCAGCCATCTTCGGGGCAGTCCTGCTGATGATCTGGCTGGGACCCCAGCTCCTGCCAGGCGGGGTAGGTCAGGCGATGCAGAACATACTTCCTGCGTGGGGGCTTCCGGCCATCGCAGCCTTCTGGGCTCTCGCCACGCTGGTGCGCATCGGTGTCACCGTGTTTTTTCTCAGTCGTGCAAAACGGGACCTGGTGTCGCTGGACCAAGGTACTGCGTTCTACATCGACCCGGCGGGGATGGAGTTCGTCCGGCCACGACAGGTGCGTGCCCGCTGGGCTGAGATCACGGCGTTGAAGATCTCGGGGCCGTCATGGGGCGCTGGCCCGCGGCTCCGGCTGGAGGTGGCAGGTCAGGAGGTGGTGAGCATCCCCGCCAGTTTCCTGGCTGTCAGCCCAGGGGACATCGATTCGGCGGTCAGGGCCAGATCTATGGGGCGAATCGGCCTCGACGCTTCAGACCTGGACCGGATGCTGTGACGCCCTCTCACCGGCTGTGGATAGGCCGGACGTGAACCTCGCCGCCAGGGAAACCGGCGAGGAATTGCCATGCGAGACGGGATGTACCGAGCCTGTGCTCCAGCGTCAATAACTGCTACCCGGTCTTCATTCGTGTGTCTTTTCCGGTGCTACGCATCTCGCTATACTGTCAATATGACAGTTATTGAATCTCGTGGGTTGACGGGCATCTTGCGGAAGACGGGCAGCCACAGGGAGGCCGTCTATGAAGAAGGACTGCGATCGGCTCGCCAGGACAGATATGACGTGCGTGAATATGAGGCCGTGCCCTGGGTTTTCAAGGACGGGGGTGAGCGCAACGTCTACAAGAACTTCAACCTGTCGGTCTTCGTCGATGAGCTATGCAATGCCGACTGCCCGTTCTGCGTCTCCCTGCTTCGCTACGAGCACAAGAGCCTGATCTACGCCAAGCAGAAGATCTCCTCCGACGCCGAATACGAGAAACGCCTGTACGAAGTCCTTGAGGCCATTCGCCCACTGAATCCGTCGGTGAGCGTGACCGGGGGCGAGCCGACGATCCTGCCGCGTACATACATCATCGCCAAGGCGCTGAGAGAGCTCGGTTTCAGGAAGAAGACCATCACATCCAATGGGTCAGGGCTATTCCGCCCGGTCGGCGGTCACCGGGAGGCGCCCATTGACGCCCTGCTGGAAGCGGGATTCGACCACCTCAACATCTCGCGTGCCCACTGGGACGACGCCGAGAATGCGCGCATCATGCGCTACAAACGCACTGTCAGTGACACCAGCCTGGCACATCTGGCCAGGATCCTGTCCTACCTTGAGGGTGAGAGGCTTGCCCCGCGCATCAGTTGCATCCTCCTGCGGGAGGGGGTGGGGACCGTCGGAACGATGAAAACCTATCTCGACGTCCTGCGGGAGGTGGGTGCCAGGAACTTCATCTTCCGGGAGCTCATGGACTACGACCGCAATGCCGTGAACCTCCCCATGATGCGCTACATGGACGAGAACAAGGTGCGCCTGAACGATCTCTGGGGCGAGATCGACGATGACGCCAGTTTCCGCAGAGTCCTGAATATCCTCGGCTATTACTACTACGTCGAGGTCTACCGGTACAGGGACTGCACTGTCGCCTCCGAGTCCGCGGACCTGAGCCGGCAGTACACCGAGAAAGACGACAACCCGGACATGGTCTATGAGATGGTCCTGCATGAGAACGGCAACCTGTGTGGCTCGTGGATCGAGACCGAGGACATCCTCGACCGGTACGACGGCTACCATGACCGAGGGGCATCGCGGTGAGAAACGGTTACCGGGTTTACCTGTCACTGACCAGCAACTGCAACCTGGACTGCCCGTTCTGCTGCATGTACTCCGGCACTGGCCGCGAGACTTTCATCGAAGTGCGTAGAGCCTTCGACATCCTCGATATGGCCAACGCCCGCGGCGTCCCAGTGGAGGTCCAGCTGGAGGGAGGTGAACCCTTCACGCATCCCGGGTTCTGGGTCATCCTCCACTACGCGCTCACGCTGGACAACATCGTCAAAGTCAACATCCTCACCAACGGCATCGACCTCATCTCCCACCTGGAGCACATGGTCATGCTGCGCCGCGAGAGGCCAGAGGTCGCCTTCTGCCTGAAGGTGAGCGTCAACTACTGGATCCTAAAGGAGATCTCAGGCCACATGGACACCGTTGCCGCGGCGGTGTTCGCAGTCAGGCACGTCAAGGGGGTCGATGTGCTGCTGAACGTCCGGGAGCGTGTGAACGACGATTACCGGGGCATGATCGACTCCTACGGCCTGCTCGATGTCTCCAGCATCTACAAGCTCCAGTCGTACGGGAGACTGTCGAAGGCTGGCAGGCTTTACGGCAAACCGGTGATCGTGCAGAACATCGACGAGTGGGCGGTCTACGGTTCCGATGGGACACCTTTCGGTCATGACCTCATCGGTAGGTCCGAGCATGAGAGGACCCTCCCGTGAGGACGGTGAAACTTGATCTGGCTGACAGGGTGAGCACCGAGCAGCACGACTACACCCGCGAGCCGGGGCCGCTGAACATCCACCTGGCCTACGACAGCCTCGCGGAGATAGCGGATCTGGAGACTGCACTGACGGACTGTGCCCGTTTCCTCCGGTCCGAACAGGGCGCCGGGAAGCTCGAGGCTTCCTACACCTTCTTGGATACGCCATACCGGGCCGGAACCCCGGAACGGCTGGCGGACTGCTTACGGATCATGCACGGCCTGGGTATTCCCGAGCGGACAATCAATGCGCCGGCCAGCCTGTTGGGTGGGTCGGATGGGCTGCTCGATGCCCTTGTCGCAACCCGGTCGGTGCACAACATCAACGTTTGCGATGTGCTGGCCTGCGATCGCAGGCTGCTCGCCGGGCTTGGTGCCCTCCTCAGGGTGGCTGGCGGAACACTGAGGGCATCGAGCACAGCCCACGAGATGGCGCAGTTCCTGGGGGCGGCAGATGCCGTGGATGTGGGCGTCTTCAGTCGTGTCTATGAGGTCTTCGAGGCTCTGGAACAGCACAGCCACGTGACGGCGATGATCGTCAGGCTGGTGTCGCCGGCCTCGGCGCCCTTCTTTGAAGCGCTGGCTACCGGCGCCATTGCCGCGGCCCTGGGGGTGGAGCTCATCAGCACGCGGGACTACCGGATCGATGTCCGCAGGCACGGCAGGGCGATCGTGAAGATCTATGATCCTCCTGATGGGAGGAGCAGGCCGCTTGGCCCAGGTGAGACAGGCGTTGTCATCCACGGATCTGGTATCTACACCGGCTTTTCCCTCGACCGGAGGATATTCTGACCAGGGTGGCTCCGTCACAGTCGATGCCCATGTGCCGGATCTCTAAGACTGACGGTTCCATGGGGGAGTGGCCGCGATAGGCTGGTCCTGTTCCTAGTTCCAGCACGGAAAAGAGGCACCATGCCAGTTGCAACCCCTGAGGTCTATGCCCAGATGATCGACCGGGCCAAGGAGGGCAAGTTTGCCTACCCGGCCATCAATGTCAGCTCGTCCCAAACGCTGAATGCCGCTCTGCAAGGCTTCACCGAAGCCGGGTCCGATGGCATCATCCAGGTTTCCACCGGCGGTGCCGAGTACTTCTCGGGTCCTACGATCAAGGACAAGGTTGCTGGTGCCGCGGCCTTCGCAGCCTTCGCCCAAGAGGTCGCGAAGAATTATCCCGTCAACGTCGCCCTCCACACCGATCACTGTCCCAAGGACAAGCTGGACAGCTTCGTCCGTCCTCTGTTGGCCATCTCCGAGGAACGCGTGAAGAACGGTCAGCTCCCACTGTTCCAGTCGCACATGTGGGATGGTTCCGCGGTTCCGATGGAGGAGAACCTGTCCATCGCCGACGAACTGCTGGGCCGCTGCGCCAAGGCGAACATCATCCTTGAGATCGAGGTCGGTGTTGTCGGCGGCGAGGAGGACGGCGTCAAGGCGGAGATCAACGAGAAGCTCTACACCACCGTCGCAGACGGCCTGCGTACCGTCGAGGTGCTCGGTCTCGGCGACAAGGGCCGCTACCTGACCGCGCTTACCTTCGGTAACGTCCATGGCGTGTACAAGCCGGGTGCGGTGAAGCTGCGCCCGGAGGTGCTCAAGGAGATCCAGGATGCCGTCGGGGCCAAGTACGGTAAGGAACGTCCGTTCGATCTGGTGTTCCACGGTGGCTCCGGCTCCACCCCACAGGAGATCTCGGACGCCGTCGACTTCGGCGTGGTGAAGATGAACATCGACACCGATACCCAGTACGCCTTCACCCGCCCCGTCGCGGACCACATGTTCCGTCACTACGACGGTGTGCTGAAGGTCGACGGCGAGGTTGGCAATAAGAAGCAGTATGACCCGCGTTCGTGGGGCAAGGCCGCTGAGGCCGGTATGGCCAAGCGGGTCGTTGAGGCGTGCGAGTACCTGCGTTCCGCGGGAACTCACGCCTGATCTGTAACCGGTAGCCGGTAGAACCAGGCCGGGCGGCTGTCTTGCGAGGCAGTCGCCCGGCCTGATGTCCGGTTCCCTGGAGGATGCCAGGGTGGCAGCTTGGTCCACGAAGGTATATGACAGCGCCGCTATATGCTTTTGACTAGGTGTTTTAGAAAAAACCGTTAACTGCTTCAGAGTGCATTTGACGAATCCGGCCGCAACAGTGCTAGCGTTAACATCCCGAGGGTTTGACGGCGATGTCGCAGGCCTCGGCGGAACAGGACACGAAGGAGTGCAAGTGACGAAGCTGCTTGAGCTGAAGAACATCAGCAAGACCTTCCCAGGAGTAAAGGCCCTGCAGAACGTCAACCTCGACCTTGAAGCAGGAGAGGTCCTCGGTCTGTGTGGTGAGAATGGCGCAGGCAAGTCGACGCTGATGAAGATCCTCACCGGTATCTACACCGCCGATCCCGGCGGCCAGATCTGGCTTGAAGGTAGGCAGGTCACGGTGGGCGGTGTGGCTCATGCCCGTGAGCTGGGACTGTCCATCATCCATCAGGAGCTGAATATGGTCCCCGACCTGACGGTGGCCCAGAACCTATACCTTGGCCGCCCCGGCAGTCACAAGTCGGGATGGATCAATGACTCCAAACTGAACCACGAGGCCGCGAAGCTCTTCGAGCGGCTCGGGATGAACCTCGATCCGACAGCCCGGATCGGTGACCTATCCGTGGCCCGCCAGCAGATGGTCGAGATCGCGCGGGCGCTGTCCTACAACTCCCGGATCCTCGTGATGGATGAGCCCACAGCGGCCTTGACCGTTGGAGAGACGGAGGCCCTCTTCGGCATGATCCGGGACTTCGTGACTCCCTCCACCGGCCTGATCTACATCTCACACCGTATGCCGGAGATTGAGGAGATCACACACCGGGTCTCGGTGCTCCGCGACGGCCAGTATGTCGGCACCGTGACCACCCGGGATGTCGAGATGCGCGAGATCATCTCCATGATGGTGGGCAGGGAGGTGTCCGCTGAGGCGCGGCCCCGCACCAAGGTGACCTCCGGCGAGGTGATGCTGAAGGTCGAGGGGCTCTCCACCAAGAAACTGCTGCGAGATGTCAGCTTCGAGGTCCGCAAGGGTGAGGTCCTGGGTTTTGCAGGCCTGATGGGTGCTGGCCGCACCGAGGTGGCGCGTTGCGTCTTCGGGGCCGACCCACGCTCCACCGGAACGATCCAGGTCCACGGCAGGACGGTCAACGTCCGGGAGGCGTCCGATGCGGTCCGGGCCGGAATCGGTTACCTGTCGGAGGACCGCAAGCAGTTCGGGCTTCTGCTGGAACAGGACATCAAGGCGAACACCGTGATGGCCGCGATGCGCGACTTCAATATCGGTGGTTTCATTCTCGACGGCAAGATCCGCACTGTCGGCCAGGAGTACAGCCAGAAGTTGCGTGTCAAGACCCCCAACGTCCATCAGCTGCTCGGCAAACTGTCCGGCGGCAACCAGCAGAAGGTCGTCATCTCGAAGTGGCTCGTGCGCAACTGCGATGTCCTGATCTTCGATGAGCCCACCCGCGGCATCGACGTCGGGGCCAAAGAGGAGATCTACGACCTCATTGAGCAGCTCTCCGGGCAGGGCAAGGCGGTCATTGTCATCTCCTCCGAGCTGCCGGAGGTGCTGCGCCTGTCCCACCGCATCGCAGTCATGGCCCATGGCCGCATCACCGGCTTCCTCAACAACGAGGACGCCACCCAGGAAAACATCATGGAGCTGGCCACCGTCGGCAAAGCGCAATTGAAAGGAACCGCAGCGTGAGCATCAATGCCGCATCGTCCCCGCAGCCATCGAAGGACCTGCAGTTCGTGAGGTCCTGGCTTCAGCAGCTGTTCGTGTTCGCAGCGCTGATCGTGGTGTTCGTCTTCTTCATGTTCGCCGCCAGCAACTTCGGGCTGGAGATCATCCCAGGCATCCTCCTGCAGTCCGCGGCTATCGGTACCATGGCGCTGGGAGCCACCTTCATCATCGCCACCGGCGGCATCGATCTGTCCGTTGGCACGGGCATGACGTTCTGCGCCGTGATGGCAGGTGTCTTCATGTCCAGTGAATTCATGGACCTGCCGCTCGGGCTCGGCCTGCTGCTCACCCTTCTCGTCGGGGTCGCGGTCGGCCTCGTGAATGGCCTGCTGATTGCCTATCTCGACCTTCCGCCGTTCATCGCGACCCTGGCGATGATGATGGTCACCAGGGGCCTGTCGCTGATCATCTCGAAATCTTCCTCGATCAAGATCGCCAACCCCGATTACTTTGCGATCGCCAATGGGAACCTGGTGCCCTACCTGTCCAACGCAGCCCTGATCTTCGTCGTCTTCGGCATCATCGCGGCTGTGCTGCTCAGCAAAACCCTGCTCGGTCGTTATGCCCTCGCCATCGGCTCCAATGAGGAAGCCACCCGCCTCAGCGGCATCAACGTCAAGAAATGGAAGCTCCTGGTCTACGTCACCGCGGGGCTTTTCACCGCCTTCGGTGCCATCCTCTACTCCGCGCGCTTTGGCTTCGTGCAGCCCGCAGAAGGCCTGGGGATGGAGCTCCAGGTGATCGCGGCCGTGGTGATCGGTGGCACCTCGCTGTCGGGCGGGCGCGCCAACATCATCGGCACTATGACCGGTGCGCTGCTGATGATGACGTTGAGCGTCGGTCTCCAGATGATGGGCGTCCAGCAGCAGTGGCAGTTCGTCGTCACCGGTGTGGTCGTCCTGCTCGCTGTCTATGCCGACATTCTCCGCCGCAAACGGGCTGCCGCAGCTCTCTGATTTTGCACAGAAGAATTTGGGAGGCTCTCCTCCCATCAACCGAAAGGAAACCGCCATGCGCATGCTGCGCTCCGCACTGGCACTGTCGTCAGTGCTGGTTCTGGGTCTCGCATCCTGCTCCACCTCTGGTGGCTCCAAGAACTCATCCGATTCTCCATCATCACCGGTCAGCGCCGCCCCTTCCGTCTCCTCCTCCAACAGCGCCAACGTTCCCAAGGGAGACGGCAGCAAGACCATCTACTTGGTCTCCAAAGGCTTCCAGCACCGCTTCTGGCAGGCTGTGAAACAGGGCGCCGAGCAGGCTGGCAAGGAGTTCAACTACAAGATTGAATTCGTCGGGCCCGACAATGAGCAGGCCACGCAGCAGCAGCTCGACCAGCTCAAGACGGCCTTGGCGCAGAAACCTGCTGCCATTGGTTTCGCCGCCCTCGACTCGGGGTCCGCGGAGCCGGTGCTGGAGGAGATCCAGCAGGCCGGTATCCCGATGGTCGCTTTTGACTCCGGGGTGGACTCCACCATCCCGAAGACCACCGTCTCCACCGATAACAAGGCTGCTGCCGGGGTGGCCGCCAAGCACATGTCCGAGTTGCTGGGCGGTAAGGGAACTGTCGGCATGGTTTGCCACGACCAGACTTCAGCCACCGGTAAGCAGCGGTGCGAGGGCTTCCAGGAGTGGATGAAGACCAACGCCCCAGACATCAAGCTCCTGGAACCGCAGTACGCCGGTGAGGTTGGCCTCGCGGCCAACACCTCGAAGGCCCTGATCACCGCGAACTCCGACATCAACGGCATCTATGGGTCCAACGAGGCCACCGCCATCGGGGCGCTGCAGGGGGTCAACGAATCCGGCAAGAAACTCACCCTGGTCGGATTCGACTCCGGGAAGGCCCAGATCGACGCCATCAAGGCAGGAACAGAGGCAGGGGCCATCACCCAGGCCCCGGTCAAGATGGGCTATGAGACCGTGATCGCTGGCATCAAGGCAGCCAACGGCATGGAACTGCCGCCCACCATCGACTCCGGTTACTCCTGGTTCGACAAGGACAATATGACCGATCCTGCGATCGCGCAGAGCCTCTACGAATGACCCCACCGTTCCTGCCGGGTGAGCTGGGACTCACCCGGCAGGAACCTTTCTTGGCCGATTCCCGCGTCGCGGATCCGCCGGCTTCGGGACATCGGAATTGTTCAAGTCCAGCAACCACAACTGAAATGAGGGAAAACCCATGACCAATCACCCGAAGATCGGTATCCGGCCCATCATCGACGGCCGCCGCCGCGGGGTACGCGAGAGCCTCGAAGACCAGACCATGAACATGGCCAAACGGGTCGCTGCCCTCTACGAGGCGGAACTACGTTACACGGACGGCAGCCCTGTGGAGTGCGTCATCGCCGACTCCACCATCGGCGGAGTGGCTGAGGCGCAGGCCACCGCCGAGAAGTTCCGCCGCGAGAATGTCGGGCTCACGCTGTCTGTCACTCCCTGCTGGGCCTACGGCACGGAGACCGTCGACATGGACCGCACCATCCCTCACGCTATCTGGGGTTTCAACGGCTCGGAGCGTCCCGGCGCCGTCTACTTGGCTGCCGCACTCGCGGGACACACCCAGTTGGGCATTCCGGCATTCGGCATCTACGGGCAGCATGTGCAGGACGCTGACGACGAGACTATCCCCGCCGAGGTGCGGCAGCGGTTACTCGACTACGCCATCTGCGGACTGGCCGTCGCCCAGATGAAGGGACGCTCCTACCTGTCCATGGGGGCGGTGTCGATGGGCATCGCAGGCTCTGTGGTCAAGGATGAGTTCTGGACCAAGTACCTCGGTATGCGCAACGAGTACATCGACATGAGCGAGTTTGCGCGCCGCGTCGATGAGGAGATCTACGACGTCGAGGAGCATGAGAAGGCGCTCGCCTGGGTGCGTGAGAACTTCCGGCAGGGCGAGGACTTCAACCCGCCTCACAACCAGAAACCGGAGCTGCATGACCAGTGGTGGAGCTACTCGGTCAAGATGACGCTCATCGCCCGCGACCTGATGGCCGGGAACCCGCGCCTGGCTGAGAAGGGCTGGGGTGAGGAGGCTCTCGGCCGGGGTGCCATCGCCGCTGGGTTCCAGGGGCAGCGGCAGTGGACCGACGGCTTCCCCAACGGCGACCTGATGGAGACCATCCTCAACACCACCTTCGACTGGAACGGCACCCGCGCCCCCTACATCCTGGCGACGGAGAACGACTCCCTCAACGGCGCCTCGATGCTGTTCAACCATCTGCTCACAAACACCTCCCAGCTGTTCAGCGACGTGCGTACCTATTGGTCTCCGGGAGCCGTGGAACGGGTCACGGGCCACAAGCTGACCGGTCGCGCAGCCGGAGGCATCATCGATCTGCGCAACTCCGGATCAACCACCCTCGACGGATCCTTCGCTGCGGTCCGCGATGGCAAGCACGTCATCAAGCCGTGGTGGGAGGTCACCGAGGAGGACCAGAAGGCGATGCTTGAGAGCACCACCTTCCATCCGGCCACCTATGAGTACTTCCCTGGCGGGGGCATGTCGACGCACTTCCGTTCCGCCGGCGAGGTACCCGTGACGATGTGCCGCATCAATCTCGTCGATGGCCTCGGCCCCGTTCTCCAGATCGCCGAGGGCTGGACCGTCGAACTGCCTGACGAGGTCGCCACCGCTATCGAGAACCGCACCGATCGCACCTGGCCCACTACCTGGTTCGTGCCGAACCTGACCGGCGAGGGCGCGTTCACCAGTGTCTACTCGGTGATGAATGCCTGGGGAGCCAACCATGGAGCCATCAGCTACGGCCACATCGGAGCCCGCCTCATCACGCTCGCTTCCATGCTGCGCATTCCCGTCAACATGCACAATGTCCCGGCTGACCAGGTCTTCCGCCCGAAGAACTGGCTTGGTTTCGGCACCGCCGACCTGGAAGGTGCGGACTACCGCGCCTGCGCTCAGTTCGGTCCGCTGTACGGCTGAGGTCGTATCGGACCCATTCGTGCGGGAATCGCCACGAGTATAACTCGTGGCGATTCCCGCACCCCCGCTCAGGGGTCTCGCACCGCCTCTGCTAGCGCTAACATTCATTCTTAAGACCAGACTTTCTCAGGAGCCTCTTGTGACTTCCACCGCCCTAGCCGTTGACCTTGGTTCCTCCTCAGGGCGCGTGATCGCCGGGGTGCTGGCCGATGGCCGGATCACCGAGACGGAGGTTCATCGTTTCCCGCACACCGCCACCATGCGTGACGGCTACCTGAGCTGGGACCTTGACCTGATCTACCGGGAAATGGTCCAGGGCCTGAGGCTGGCCGTCGCCCAATTCCCGGACGCCGCCTCAGTGAGCGTCGACACCTGGGGCGTCGACTGGGTGCCACTGGATGCCGGTGGCGATCCCCTGACCCCAGGGCGCTGTTACCGGGACGAGCGCACCAGCCGTACCCTCGGGGGTTTCCAGGCGCGGCTTTCCGACGAACGTGCCTGGGAGCTGACTGGGATCGCCCCCGCCACCATCAACTCGGCGAATCAGCTGTTCGCCTATCTGACAGAGGAACCTGCGCTGGCGGCCCGTACGCACCAGATCCTGTTCCTGCCCGACTGGTTCACTTATCTGCTGACCGGGGTCACGGGCTGGTCCCGGTCGATTGCCTCCACCTCAGGCCTGTGTGCGCCAGGTGCGAACGCCTGGGCCAGTGAGGTGTTTGAGGCCCTCGGGATCCCTCGGGCCTGGGTGGGGGAACTGACTCCGGAGCATGGTGTGGCCGGGGCGTGCACCGTCCCTGGGCTGGAGCAGCTGACCGTGGTGCGTGCCGGTGCCCACGACTCCGCCTGCGCTGTGGAGGCCTTGCAACGCGACGAGGGTGCCACCTGCTTCCTGTCCGCCGGCTCCTGGTCGGTGCTCGGGGTCCTTCGTGACTCCCCGCTGCTGGGCGGCCAGGCCCGTTCCCTGGGGCTGACGAATGAGGCGTGTGCCGACCACGGTGTGCGGCCGCTGTTCAACATAACGGGTCTGTGGATCCTGCAGGAGAGCCAGCGCGACTGGAAGGCCGCGGGCCAGGTGCACGACATCGCGGAACTAGTGGAGTGCGCCTGCCAAGCGGACTCCCTCGGCGTGGTCATCGACCCTGATGATCCGCAGTATGCCCAGCCAGGATCCATGGTGGAACGCGTCACCCGGGCCCTTCAAACTGCGGGCGCGCTAGGGGAGATCAGCCAGGGACAGCTGGTGCGTGCATTGTGTGAGTCCTTTGCAGAACGCTATGCCCGGGGCGTGAGGGACCTGGCCGCGCTCACAGGCCAGCAGCCGACGCAGCTCAACCTGGTCGGTGGCGGCTCTCGTAATGTGCTTCTGTGTGACCTGACCGCACGCTGCCTCGGGATCCCCGTGCTGGCGGGGCCTGCTGAGGCCTCAACCCTCGGTTCGCTGCTGGTGCAGTTCGAGGTGATGGGGGCTCTCGAGCCTAACCAAAGGAATGAGGTCATCGCGGCCACCGCTGAGACCCGGATCCACCGGCCATGAGGTTCAGCGCCAGACAGGCTCGCCTGTCCGATGTCGCCAAGCTTGCGGGGGTCTCCAGCCAGACCGTCTCCCGGGTAGTTCGAGGGGCCAGCGTCGTGGCGCCCGAGACCCGGGAACGGGTGCTGGCTGCGGTGGAGGAACTTGGCTATCGTCCCAACCTGGCTGCCAGGTCGCTGTCGAATCGCCGCACCGGCGTGATCCATGTGGTCAATGCCACCCCGCTGTTCGGTGGGCACGCCCGCACCTTTCTCTCCGTGGTCTCGGAGCTTGGGAGACTCGGCTATCAGACTTCCATAGCCGGTAGCCCGGCCGATCAGAAACCCACTCTCGACCAATTGGTTCCGCTGGGGGTGGACGGAATTGTCGTGCTGGGAGGGCACGCCCAGTCCGCAGGCCTCGTGTCGGTGGTGCACGGCCGGATCCCCGCGGTCTTCATCGGGCAGCGTTCCGGCCTGCCGGATGACGTTGCCAGCGTCGCCATAGACCAGGAGGCAGCCGCCCGCACAGCGACGCGACACCTCATCGAGCTTGGGTGCAGCCGCCTGCTGCACATCTGTGGGCCATCCGACTGGCTCGACGCCCACGAGCGCCGTGACGGCTTCCAGGCGGTCTGTGAGGAGGCAGGAATTGAACCGGTCAAGGTGTCGGCTGGGTCCTGGACTGCCTCCAGCGGCTATCTGCTCGGAGCCCAATTCCCCAGCGGCATCGACGGGCTGTTTGCCAGCAACGACCACCTGGCTCTCGGGGCGTTGCGCTGGCTTGCCGAGCACGGCCGCAGCGTTCCCGGGGAAGTCGCTGTGGTTGGCATCGACGATGTCGACGGGTCAGACAGCTTCCTACCGCCCCTGACCACGATCCGCCAGCCGCACCACGAGGTGGGGGCGTGCGCTGTCGGGCATCTGGCCGAGTTGATCGGGGGAGGACCGGCGCGGCACACGATCCTGGAGCCCGAGCTGATAATCCGAGAATCCACGAAAGGACACTGAGATGCTGTACGGACCCATGACCCACCCAGGCTTGCTGGCGGCGCTGGGGCGCAGTGGGCACAGCGGCAAGATCCTGATCACCGATGGCAACTACCCGGTTGCCAGCGGCGCACCCACCTCGGCAGAGCGCATCTTCCTGAACCTTGCGCCCGGTCTGCTGAATGTCACCCAGATCCTTGCCGTGCTGAAGGACACCATCCCCATCGAACGAGCTGGCCTGATGGTGCCCGCCGCGGATGCCACCGGCATCGAGAGGCCCGACGTCATCCCAGCCCACGACGAATACCGCGCTGCCCTGCCGGATGTGGCCTTCGACGAGATCCCGCGATGGGACTTCTACGATGTTGCGAAGAGCCAGGACGTCACCGTCGTCATCGTCTCGGCAGACCAGCGGCTGTACGCCAACCTGCTGCTTACCATCGGGGTCCGCACTGCCGAGTAACTGTTCCTTGGTGCCGGGCGGAATTCCAGGAATTGAATCCTGCGTGCCTACCAATGCGAGTGGAGTTGGTGCCCAGGCGTGGTGCAGATAGCAGACAGGGGTGGCCGGGGGGATTCCCCGGCCACCCCTGTCGTAGCCATGTCATGAAGTGGTGACTGAGCCTCTCACCTCCCCTTCCAGCGCCCCGCCATTGACGGTAGCGATGGTGATCGTCGAGCTGCTCCCCGCCGTCGCCCCGCCTGTGATGGTGGTGCCGTCCAGAGTGAGGTTCAGTGACGCCCCGTTGCTGCCGGATGTGCCCCAGCGGTCCTCATCGGCTTTGATGCCGGTTGAGGCGCTGGAGGTGATCTCCACGTTGGTCAGGGCGGCGGTGGTTGTGGTGTTCGTCGCATAGAGCACCGCATCCGTACCCTTCGCGGTGAGTTTCGTGTCGGCCATCGTGAACGTCGACTGTGTGGACGTGGCGTCCTTGTCGTGGGCGTCGCCGCTGAAGGACTGGTAGAGCATGATCGCCTTGGCGCCGCCAGATGCGACTGTGGAGCCGGTGAGGGTGGCGGAGTTCTTGCCTTCCACCACGACCACCTCCGATCCATGTGCCTCACCTGTGATGCCGCTGGCGGTTATCTGACCGGTGGAGTACAGCAGGGGAGAGCCGTCTCCTGAGGTGTTTAGCTCGTTGGTTCCACTGACCGTGACGGTGCCGTTACCACGGTCAGTCGCCAGCGCCGCAGAGTGCGCACCGCGCGTGCGGATGGCGACGTTCTCGCCCGTTACGGCGCCCTGATAGGTCGCGTGTAGGCCGCGGGAAGAGTCCAGGTGGGTCTCTATGGTGGTGTGCTGCACCGTGGCGGCGGCCCCGCCGGTTGCCACGACACCGTTTGATCCCGACGACTCGGTGGTGATGGTCGTGTTCTCCACGGTGACGTGGGAGCCCTCACCGGCCACCAGCACCGCCGAGTTGAAACCGTAGAAGTTCGACTGTTCCTCGTTGGCGGTGTCGCCGGATTTCGTGATTGCAGCGTTCTTGATGGTCAGGCTACCGCCACCAACCACCAGGAAGACCGCCTGGTCGGAGGTGGTTGAGGAGTAGCTGCCGCCGTCTATCACGGCGTCGACGCCATCGATCACGTAAGCGCCGGACAAGGTCACGGACCTGCCATCGATGGTGACGGTGACCTGCCCCGATGCCAGTTCGGTGTTTGTGCTTGCCGCACTGCTTGCCGCTGAGGTGATTCCGGCAGTGGAAGTGGTGCTGACAGGCGTACTTGGGATACTCGTTGCCGGCGCTGTGCTGTTGACCGCCGTGGGCTCGTCAGCCTTCACATCGCTGGCGCTGACACAACCAGCGAGGGTTCCGGCTGCCAGCAGCACCGCTGAGACGAGCCCTGTCGCCTTGACCATGATTTTCCTGAGTCTCATCGTTCTCCGCCTTTCCGGTTTCATCCCTGGAAAGAACCCTGAAGGCTGGAACGATGTGTTTCCCCTGATCTTCCGGTGGGTTTCCTGTGAGCCTGCGGGGGAGGTCCGTCAGAGGTTCACGACCTCCACGCGGGCTGCGTCGGTGCGCCCGTAGGTCCAGAGAATGAGTTCGTCGGGGGTGCCTGTTATCCGTTTGGTGATGGTGCCCCGGCCGATTCGCCCGTGCCCACCCTGCGGGGTCCGGAATTCCCAGGAGGCCAGCGGGTGAAGTTGCCGGGCTGCCACCCGCAGGCGCTGCCAGAGCGCCTCTGCCAGCTCAGCGGAGATCTCCTGCCGGGGCAGCCGGTTCGGGCGGCGCACATCCTCGGTGTGGATGAAGTACTCGCCGAGGGCGTGACGGTGATCCTCCCAGGAGTCGGTGGGCATGCACTTGAGAGAGGCAGGCCCGGTGCGGATCTCCTCGACGAGCCCGGCATAGGAGAATCGTTGCCTCACCCGCCGGATCTCTGAGGTGGTAAACCATGCAAGCGGCGGCAGTACGATTCCGAGCCAAGAGCGGGGGCCATGGTTGAGGAGCCATACATGAGCAGCCAGGTCGAAAGCAGTCCAGCCCGCGCACAGCGTCGGGGAATCAGGGGGCACCATAGCCAGTACCTGGCAGAACTCATCGCGCTGGGCGTCACGCAATTCCGCGGTCATGGGGATGAGCTTACCTCGGCCTTACCGCGACGCGGTTGCCGTCGGCGCGGGAATACAGGGGGTAGTTTTTACGTTGCCTGTTCGGGCAGACATCAACCGACCTGGAGAATCATGGATCCTGCACGTATCGTCGCCGACCCCCTGATCTGGGAATCCATCCGTGCCGAGTGCGCAGAGGCTGCCGCCAACGAGCCACTACTGGCCGGGTTCCTGTCGCACGTGGTGCTCAGTCAGCCCGACCTGGAGACCGCCCTGGCGTATATTCTCGCCGCCAAGCTTGATAATGCCACCCTCCCGGCGCTCAGCCTCCGCGACATCATTCTCGATGTACTGCGCGACGAGGAGTGCATCCAGCACGCCATCCGTGCTGACCTGCAAGCTGTGGTCCATCGCGATCCCGCCGCCTCTGGATACGCCGGCCCCCTGCTGTATTTCAAGGGTTTCCATGCCATCCAGGCCTACCGAGTGGCGCATTCCTATTGGGAACGTGACCGCCAGGCCCTAGCCCTGTATCTGCAGTCGCGGATCTCGGAGGTCTTCGCTGTCGACATCCACCCCGCGGCGAAGATCGGCAAGGGCATCATGTTCGACCACGCCACCAGCGTGGTCATCGGCGAGACCGCCGTCGTCGAGGACGACTTCTCGATGCTGCACGAGGTCACTCTCGGCGGTTCCGGAAAGGTCGGTGGCGACCGCCATCCCAAGATTGGGCGGGGCGTGATGATCGGTGCCGGAGCCAAGGTGCTCGGCAACATCCGCGTCGGTGAGGGAGCGAAGATCGGGGCGGGCTCCGTGGTGCTGAAGGACGTCCCACCACGCACCACCGTCGCGGGCATCCCAGCGAGGGTGGTCAGCGTGCCCAGCGCTGCCCTGCCCGCTCTCGACATGGACCAGTTCCTGCCGTCGGCCCAGTAGAAGGCCAAGGACTACTCCGGGTCCGTGATCTCGCAGATGACATCACCTGCATTCACGGCCTGGCCTGGGGCGATGGCCAGCCTGGCGACCTGGCCGGGACGGTGGGCGTGCAGCGGCTGTTCCATCTTCATCGCCTCGATGACCGCCACGACCTGGCCCTCCTCGATGACCTCGCCCTCCTGGACGGACAGCTTCACGATGGTGCCCTGCATGGGGCAGATCAGCCCGTTGCCGCTCGGCGCGGAGACCTTGGCGCTACCGCGGTCACGCCTGGTCGGTCGTTTCTGAGTCTTGCCGCGGGCCTCGGGCCGGGTGCCGAACCCGGCGGGCAGTTTCACCTCCATGCGGCGTCCGTTGACCTCCACGGAGATTACTTCAGGCTCGCCTAGGGCCTCAGGCTCACCTAGCACACCCGTATAGGCGGGGATCTCGTTGGCGAACTCGGTTTCGATCCAGCGGGTGTGCACCTTGAACTTGCCGTCGGCAGCGATGAAGTCAGGCTCCTCCAGCAGCACCTGGTGGAATGGGACCACCGTCGGCATGCCCTCGACCTGCAGCTCGCCCAGTGCCCGCCGTGCCCTGGCTAGGGCCTGGGTGCGGTCTGCCCCTGTGACGATCAGCTTCGCCACGAGCGAGTCGAAGGCACCTGGCACTGTCATCTCAGCGTGATATCCCTCGTCAACGCGAATTCCAGGCCCGGTGGGGGCATGCCACCTGACCAGGGTGCCTGGAGCTGGCATAAAGCCGCGGCCCGCGTCCTCGGCGTTGATGCGGAACTCGATGGAGTGCCCGTGGATTTCGGGGTCGTCGTATCCCAGCTCCTCGCCCTCGGCGATGCGGAACATCTCCTGCACCAGGTCGATACCCGTCACCTCTTCGGAGACCGGGTGCTCCACCTGGAGGCGGGTGTTGACCTCAAGGAAGGAGATCGTGCCGTCGAGACCGACGAGGAACTCGCAGGTGCCGGCGCCGACGTAACCAGCCTCCCTCAAGATGGCCTTGGACGAGCCACGGAGGAGCTCCACCTGCTCGTGGCTGAGGAAGGGGGCCGGTGCCTCCTCGACGAGTTTCTGATGGCGGCGCTGCAGCGAGCAGTCACGCGTGGAGACCACCACCACGTTGCCGTGCGCATCCGCCAGGCACTGGGTCTCCACATGCCGCGGTTTATCCAGGTAGCGTTCGACGAAGCAGTCCCCGCGCCCGAAGGCGGTGATGGCCTCCCGGGTCGCGGAGTCGAACAGTTCGGGGATCTCTTCAAGCGTGCGGGCCACTTTCAGGCCGCGCCCGCCTCCACCGAAGGCTGCTTTGATCGCGACCGGCAAGCCGTGGCGCTCGGCGAATCGCACCACCTCAGCGGCATCGGCGACCGGGTCGACGGTGCCTGGAACCTGCGGGGCACCCACCTTTTGCGCGATGTGACGAGCTCTGACCTTGTCCCCCAGGCTCTCGATCGCCTCGGGCGGCGGGCCAATCCACTTCAGGCCCGCATCGATGATGGCGCGGGCGAAGTCCGCGTTCTCAGCCAGGAAGCCGTACCCCGGATGCACGGCGTCGGCTCCAGAGCGGCGCGCCACGTCCAGGAGTTTGCCGACGTTCAGATAGGTGTCAGCTGGGGTGGCGCCGTCCAGGGCGAAAGCCTCGTCCGCGAGCTTGACGAACAGCGAATCCGCGTCTGAGTCCGCATACGCCGCCACCGAGGCGATGCCGGCATCCCGGGCAGCCCGGATCACCCTGACAGCGATCTCCCCACGGTTGGCGATCAGAACCTTCGAGATGGTCGTGCTGCCCACCCTAGCCTCCTTGAGTCGGATTCTTTGCCGCGGAGTCTAGCTGCAACTACGGATCGTTGCGTTGCGTCGCACCCAACTAGGGTTGGAGCATGCCAACGCCTGAATTCATCCTCGACTTGCGCCGCCACATCGGAAGCGCCTCGCTGTGGCTGAGCGGAGCCAGCCTCCTAGTGGTGCGAGAGGGGAGCATAGGACCGGAGGTGCTGCTCTGCCGTCGCGCCGACGACGGCGAGTGGTCAGCGATCTCCGGGATCGTGGAGCCAGGGGAGAACCCTGCCGAAACGGTGGTGCGTGAGGCCTGGGAAGAGGCCTGCGTCGAGGTAGAGGTGGACCGGATGCTGTGGCTGGACGCGATGGACGAGGTCACCTTCCCCAACGGTGACCGGTGCCGTTTCCTGGATCACGGGTTCCGGGGCCGCCTGGTCGGCGGGGAACCTGGGATCGGTGACGGTGAGATCAGTGACGTCGGATGGTTCCCGGCAGGACGGCTTCCGGCTCCCAGACAGGCCCGGCTGGCCGCTCAGGTGCGAATCTGCCTGGATGATCCCCGTGATGTCGTGCTGGGGCTGGAACGCCGATGAGGCGGACTGCAGCCTGGCTGCTGCTGGTCTCAGCGTTCTCAGGATGTACCACCCCACCACCGCAGGCCACCACCCCGGAGGTTACCTGGACGGCAGTCGCCCCCAGCGACGGGGCCACTTTGACTCAGCTCGGATTCCGGAACGGCCCCACCGACTTCTGGCTGCCCGAGGGCCTGGTGATCCGTGACCGCGTGGACCTGGAATCCAACATCACCCTGACCATCACATCCCCGGCAAGAGCCGAACTGGCCGCCTGGCTGAGACGGAATCTGCCCGCCGCCGGGTTCGAGATCACGGCTGACGGGCAGGATTCGCTGCTCTTCAAACGCGGTCAGTGGCAAGGTGCCTTCACGGTGGCTGGGGAACTGTCGGCTCTCACCCTGCGCACTGATCGCGAGTAACTGGGGGTCACTTGGCCTTGGCAGTGGCTTTCGCCGGCGAGATCTTCTTCGCAGCTCCCTCATCAACAGCGGCCTCGCTGGGGCTGGCAGGGCTGCTGGGCGACAGGTTCATTGCCAGGGCGCTGCCTCCGAGGGTGGAGAGCATCTGCCTGACGTTTGCGAGCTGCTCGGTGATGGAGTCGCGGCGGGCGGCAAGCGCACTCAGCTCTCGTTCGGACTCGCGCTTGACACGCTCGGCTGCGACCCGGGCGTTCTCGAGCCGCGACTTTGCCTCGGTGGCCGCACGTTCCCTCTCGTCTTCCGCTGAGGCATGGGCCTCCTCTAGCACGCGGACGGCCTCCGCCTGAGCCTCCGTCAGCTTGTCGTTGGCCACCGCGAGAGCGCGCTCGTGGTTTGCCATCTGGGTGGCGAACTCTGCTGTCGCACGTTCCCGGCGTTCCGCGAGCGTGGCCTCGAACTCTGCTGCTGCGGCTCCTGCAGCGGCACGCTGCTGCTCGAAGACGGCCTCGGCCTCACGCCGGCGCGCTGACGCCTCACGATCGGCATGGTCCAAGAGCTCGTCGGCCTCGCGGTTGGCCTGCTCGATGATCCGTGCTGCATCGGCCTCAGCCTTGGTACGGGTCTCGTTGGCGTAACCGTCCGCTGCGGCGCGGGCATGCTCAACCTCATGGGCCACCTGGATCTCCATAGCCTCGGCGTCCTCCTGGGCACGGAGTCGGATGTCCTCTGCCTCCTCCTGGGCCAGGTTGAGCATCTGCACGATCCGCTCTCCGAGAGAGGCGAAATCCGTCCCGTTCGCGGCCGCGGAAACATGGGCCTGGGCCTGGTTGAGCTGGTCCTGGAGCTCGGAGACCTGCTGCTGCAAACCGGTGACACGGCCCTGCGAGGCTTCAAGCGCCTGGTTTAATTTATTGATCTCCACTGTCTGAGTGGCCGCCTCCTGCAGGGCGGCAGCGTGCGTCTGGCGCATACGGCGCAGAACGGAGTCAACCTGGGCTGGATCATAGCCCCGGCGCACCGTTGCGAATGTTTCGTCGGTCATCGGTCTCCTATTTCATCGTCGCCGGGGGCAGCTAAAGCCTCAATGACCCCGGACAGTTTACCCAACTGGGCTGTGATCTCATCACGTCGCCTGGAAAGCAGATTGACCTCTTCGCGGGCTTCTCTCAACCGGCGGCGGGCTTCTGCGCGGGTTCGCTCAGCCTCAGCGTTGGCTTGTTCGACCTCACGTTTGGCTGCCTCACGATCGGCACGCAGTTTCGTGTAATGCTCCGAATGGAGCTGGTCCAGCTCGGTCATGGTCTGCTCACGTAGAGTCCGGGCCTCCTCCTTCGCAGCGGAGAGGATCCGGTTGGCCCGTTCCACCAGCTCCCGGGACTCCTCCCCAGCGGTGCGGCGGCGGGTATCAGCCTCTGACTCGGCGGTACGACGGGTTCGCTCGGCCTCCTCCTGGGCTGCCGACAACAGACTGCCGACCCTTTCGTTGGCTTCCCGCACAGCCGCGATGGTGGCGGCCTCAGCCACCGCCAACTCGTGACGGCGAGAGACTATGAAGGCATCCAAGTCGTCGCGCTGGGTCTGCTTCCAGACCTCCAGTTCCTCCGCGGCCTCCACCCGCCTCGCCTCCACCTCGGCCTCTACGCTGCTTCGTAGGTCTGCCACAGTCTGTTTGGTCCAGCTCAACTGCGAGGATGCCTCTTTGAGCAACTGCTGGGATTCCCGCTGAGCGGAGGCGAGCAGTTCCTCACGCTGTTTTTCAGCTGTATCGACTGTGGCCTGCGTCGCAGCTATGTACTCCTCGCGCCATGTGGTGGTTGTCTCCCTGAGCCGTTCCGCCTCCTTGTGGGCCGCCTCGACGATTTCCTTGGCCTCCTTGCGGGCCGAGGACAGCAGCTCACGGGTCTCGGCCTCGGCCACCGCAGTACGCTCGGCGATGCCCTTGTCGCATTCCTGCTCTCTTTTGGACCAGGTAGCCTCCAGGCGCTTTTGCTCGGTGTCTCGCTGCGCCTCGATCTTTTCCGCGGCCTCCTTGGCCTCAGTCAGGATCTTGTCCGCCTCATCGCGGCTGCGCTGCACTATCTGGTCTGCTTCCCGCGTGGCGTCAGCCCGCAGCTGGTCGCAGGTCTGCTCCGCCCCAGCCACCAGGCGGGCTGCGCGCGATGACGCCTCGCGCATAGTGGACTGCGCCTCTTCATCTGCCGCAGACATGTGCTGGCGGGCCTGATCCCGCGTTTCGGCTAGCTCATGCCTCGCTTGGGCATTCGCTGCCGCCAGGTCCTCAGCAGCGGCTCTTTCCGCCTCGTGGCGGCGCAGGATCTCAAGCACCTCAGCCCGGGTTTCAGCCCGCAGCTGGTCTGCCATGGCCTGCGCCTGGTCCAGAATCCTGGCAGCCTTCGCCCCGACGTCGGTCAGGGGAGAGCGGGCAGGTAGCGACATGCCCCAATTCTGCTGCTCGGTTGAGCCGTCCTTCAAGTCCCCGCCATGACCGGTCAACCGGCGATAACGATCTGGCGGGGCTTAAAAGAAAATGTCATACCCTTTGAGGTGGCCTGGAAAACGCTCGGGTGCCGGTCCGGGGATGTGGAACCATAGCCCCATGGCTGTAACCCTCACCGATGCTCTGAATGACTTTGCCCTGCTGGCTGTTGAGGGGCAACAAACCCTGTTTGACCAGGCTGGTTCCGCTGCCTGGGAAGCCGACCTGGACAAGCGCAAACTGTGGCTCGGAGAACGTGTCTATGACGTCGCGGTGATCGGCACGTCATCCGAGATCTCCAACACCTGGATGTGGTCCTGGGCGAACCCGGGCTATGGCTCTTCGCATCCAGCGGTCTCGGCGATCTTGCCTGGCTGCGCCAAGGGGCGTGAGGCTGGTATCCCGGAGTTCACCACCGAGATGTTTTCGCTCGATGGTGTGACTGACTATGGGATGCGACCGGGCTCCGCGGTGGCTTTCCTCGCCGCGAGGCTAGCGGGTGCAACCGCTATCTATGCCGCCCCATACCAGCAGGGCGTGGCATACCTGGCGATACTCAATCTGGCACTGTCGGATCCTACGCCTGTGGTGCTCCCGCGGATGATGTCGACTTGCCTGGAGTATTCCGGGAACCACCGGCAGACGATCGGCACCTACGGCGCTCAGCGAGGTCTCAGCCCGGAGCGGACCGATGACGGCGGCATTATCCTGAACTATCCCGGTGGAGCCCGCGTGCGCTGCGGCTTTGATGACTGGAACCGGATCACCCGGATGGAGAGTGATCTACCATCTGGGCAGGAATGACCTGAGAGGTCCCGGCAGGCACTGGGGTCAGCCCTCTGCCGGGCGTCAGCTGGTGGCTTCCGCCTTCCACAGGCTTGGCCAGGTGACGCCCAGATCGAGCAGGATCTGCCGGAGCAGGGGGAGAGAAAGCCCGATGACGTTGTGAGGATCACCTTCGATGCCGGTGACGAAGGCGCCTCCCAGGCCATCAATGGTGAAGGCTCCGGCAACCTGCAGGGGCTCACCTTGGGCGGCATAGGCTGCTATCTCGTCGTCGGTGATGTCGGCGAACTTGATCACCGTGCTCGCGGTGCGGATGGCCTGCCTGGCTTCGCCGCCATGGCGTACCAGCACGAAATGTCCTGTGTGAAGCACTCCCTGACGGCCACGTATCCGCCTCCACTGTGCAGTCGTAGCCTCCAGCGTGTGGGGTTTGCCGTGGGCTCGTCCCTCGAACTCCAGCACAGAGTCACAGGCAACGAAGATCGCGTCGCCGGCGACGCGCTCGGCTACATACTCTCCTTTCGCGGCAGCCAACCGCAGCGCGAGCCGGGAAGGCTGGGGTTCGACGATGAGTGATTCGTCGAAATTGCTGACCTGAACCTCGGGGTCCAGTCCGGCCCGGCGCAGCAGCTCCAGCCGCGAAGGGGATTTGGAGGCGAGTATGAACCGCATCATCAGAACCTGATGTAGGTGCGCCAGGCATCACGGCCATAGACAAGCTGCTGGCGTACGGTCCGGTAGTAGGACTTCCAGCCACCCGCCAGCGGACGGTCATCAGCCGCCTTGAGCCTGTCCTCGGCCATGCCCAGGGCCTGGAGTACGACCACCAGGGCTGCGATCTCCTCCTCTGTGGCCCCGGCGGCCCGGATGTCGTAGCGCCCGGTCACAGTGGGATATTCCCGTGCTTCTTGGGGGGCAGCTGCTCACGTTTTGTGCGCAGCAGCCGGAGGACCCGGATGATCTGGGCGCGCGTCTCGTGTGGGTAGATCACCTGATCAATGTAACCCCGCTCCGCCGCCACGTAAGGGTTCGCCAATTCCTCGTCATACTCCGCCATCAGCTCCTGCCGCCACTGGCCGGGATCCTCAGCCTCCGCCAGGGTCTTGCGATGCAGGATGTTGACAGCGCCCTGAGCCCCCATCACCGCGATCTGCGCCGTTGGCCAGGCGAAGTTCACGTCTGCCCCGAGATGTTTCGAACCCATCACGATGTAGGCCCCGCCGTAGGCCTTGCGGGTGATGACCGTGATCGTGGGCACGGTGGCTTCAGCGTAGGCGAAAATCAGCTTCGCCCCGCGCCGGATGATTCCCTGATGCTCCTGGCCGACTCCAGGAAGGAAACCGGGTACGTCGACGAACGTCAGCACCGGGATGTTGAAGGCATCGCAGGTGCGGACGAAACGTGCGGCCTTCTCGGAGGCGTCGATGTCCAGACAGCCAGCGAACACCGTGGGCTGGCTTGCGACGATCCCGATCGGACGACCCTCGATGCGTCCGAAACCAGTGATCACGTTGCCTGCGAACAGTTCCATGACCTCGAGGAACTCCTCATCGTCCAGGACGTTGTGGATAATCTCGCGCATGTCGTAGGGCTGATTGGCGGAGTCTGGAATGAGTTGATCCAGCCTGCGGTCATGGTCGGTGATGACCAGATCTACCTCGGCGTCATCGTAGACAGGGGGATCCTCCAGGTTGTTCTGTGGTAGATAGCTGATCAGGTCGCGCACATATTCGAGGGCATCGTTCTCGTCAGCTGCCAGATAGTGTGAGTTCCCGGACCTGCTGGAGTGCGTGCGGCCACCCCCCAGCTCCTCCATGGACACATCCTCGCCGGTCACTGTCTTGATCACCTCAGGCCCGGTGATGAACATCTGCGAGGTCCTGTCCACCATCACCACGAAATCGGTCAGGGCAGGGGAGTAGACGTGACCGCCCGCCGCCGCGCCCATGATGAGCGAGATCTGCGGAATCACTCCCGAAGCGCGGGTGTTGCGGCGGAAGATCTCCCCGTACATGGCCAAGGAGGCCACTCCCTCCTGGATCCGCGCGCCGCCACCCTCATTGATCCCGATCAGGGGACAGCCGGTTTTCAGCGCGAAGTCGATGATCTTGACGATCTTCTCGCCGTAGACCTCTCCCAGGGCTCCGCCGAAGATCGTCACATCTTGGCTGAAGACACAGACGGGGCGGCCATGGATTGCTCCAGTGCCAGTGATCACGCCATCCCCGTAGGGGCGGCGGGCATCCATCCCGAAACTCTTGGAACGGTGCCTGGCGAATTCGTCCAGCTCTGCGAAGGTTCCCTCATCCAGGAGGGCAAGCACCCTCTCACGGGCGGTCATCTTGCCTTTCGCGTGCTGTTTCTCAACTGCGGCAGCAGAGCCCGCATGGACGGCCGCGTCGATGCGGCGTCCAAGGTCCGTCAGCTTCCCGGCGGTGGTGTGGATGTCGATGTCCATGCAGGGCACCTTAGCGCTCAGCCGTGACACCCACTGCCAGACCGGTTGATAACGGTTTCCAGAGACCTGGGCAGGTTTTGTCTGTGGGACGGAGAACCCCCGGCACCGGTTCCTTGAGGTCATGGGCCTCATGAGAGAGTTCGCTGGCAGGGATGGGCAGGGCTGCCTCGCCGCCCCTTCCCATCGGGGGAGCCTCTAAGGTGACCAGCATGTCCGTGAATATGTGGCGTGAGGTGCGGTGGCTGGATCACACTGGATCCACCAACTCCGATGTGGCGGCCGAAGCCAGGAGAGGGGAAGCGGAAGGCCTCGTTGTCGCGACGCTGGATCAGCGGGCCGGCCGTGGACGCCTGGACCGCAGCTGGGTGGCTCCCCCCGGTGCCTGCCTGGCCTTCTCACTGCTGCTCCAGCCCAGGCCTGGACCTTCGCAGTGGGGGTGGCTTTCGCTGCTGGCGGGCATGGCTGTGCATGCCGCTATCAGCGGGATGGCCCGTGAACCCCAGAGGGTGCAGCTCAAGTGGCCCAACGATGTCCTGATCGACGGTCGCAAGGTGTGCGGCATCCTCAGCGAGCGTATCGAGCATCCGGGAGGGGCCAGAGCCGTCATTGGAGTCGGCATCAACATCTCGATGGATGAGGATCAGCTTCCGGTGCCTTCCGCCACATCCTGCAGGATAGCCGGGCTTCCCGAAGATCCCCGGCGGCTTCTGGTATCGGTGCTGGAACACTTCCAGCGGCTCTACGAGTCATGGCAGGCAGCAGGTCAGGTGCGCAGCGAGTATCAGCGGCACTGCGCATCCATAGGCATCCCGTTGCGGATCGTCGTCGACCAGCAGCGGGCGATAGCGGGCACCGGGCATGGAGTCGATGAATACGGGAGGCTTCAAGTCGAAACGGATGCTGGAGTCCAGGTCTTCGCGGTCGGTGACGTCGTCCATGCCCGGTTCGGGGAGCTGCCTGAGCGGGCGGTATGAGGGATCCCGCAGTGGTGATCGCCCAGAGCAGAGGTCTGGGCCTCGCCGCGGCTGTGGGGCTTTGCCGGTGCGCGAGCCGGTGGGTCTTGTCATGACGGCGCCTGGATGCCGTCTGTCCCAGTGCCCACCGGCGGAATCTCCAGCCAGTGCCTACCAGCGCGGTCCCGGGACATGAAAGACTTAGAGGCATGGCGTTTAGGAAGGACATGCTGTCTCGCGACGAGCAGGTGGTGATGCACCTGCGCACTCACATCAAGTCGCTCATTGGGGTGATCCTGATCCTGTTCCTGGCCAGTGCACTGCTGGGGATCGGGCTGGCGCTGATCCCGGAGCAATACAAGCCCTGGACCACCTGGGTCCTGCTGGGCCTCTACCTGATCGCGATCATCTGGTTTGTGCTCAAACCCTGGCTGCTGTGGCTGTCCGCCACCTACACGGTGACAAATCGTCGCATCATTACCCGGAAGGGTATCTTCAACAAGACCGGCCACGACTTCCCGCTCCGCAGCATCAACAACGTCAACTACGAGAGCTCATTCCTGGACCGCATCTTCGGATGCGGAACCCTGATCCTCGAAACCGCTGCTGAGAAGCCGCTGACCCTGCCGGATGTTCCCGGCGTGGAGAGGGTGCATGTGGTGATCGCTGACCTGATCTTTGACGGAGAGCCTGATCCCGAATAGTAGGCTGCTGCCTCGTGAGTCGTCGTTACCGGGTGGGGATTATCGGGGGCGGGCAGCTGGCCCGGATGATGCAGCAGGCAGCAATCGGGCTTGGTATAGAGACCCATCTGCTGTCCGAAGGCCCCGACACCTCTGCTGCACAGGTGGTGCCCATCACCGAGGTAGGCGACTACACGGACCTTGAGACACTCGCTGGTTTCGCGGAGAGCTGCGACGTCATCACCTTCGATCATGAGCATGTCCCCACCCGGCATCTGCGGGCGCTGGAATCCCAGATCGCGGTACGCCCAGGCCCGGATGCCCTCGAATGTGCACAGGACAAAGCCCGGATGCGCGAGCGTCTGTCCAGCCTAGGCGTACCCTGCCCCCAGTTCGCGATCTGCCGTAGCACCAAGGAACTCCTAGAGTTCGGGGAGAAGCAGGGCTGGCCTATCATCGCTAAGACCTCTCGGGGCGGATACGACGGCAAGGGGGTGTGGAAGCTCGATGGCCCGGATGCCGCTGTAATCCCCTTTGAATCCAAACCTGCCGTCTCCGCCGGTGAGGAGGTGGTGATCCTCGCGGAAGAGTTCATCGACTTCGAGCGGGAACTCTCCGTGATCGCAGTCCGGTCAGCCTGCCAGGCCGTGGTCTATCCCGTCTCCGAGACCACCCAGCGCAATGGCGTGTGCATAGAGACGATCACTCCCGCGCCCGGGCTCTCCCATGCTGATGCGACGACGCTGCAGGAGCTGGCGCTGCGGATCGCGGGTGAGTTGGGAGTCGTCGGGGTGCTTGCGGTGGAACTCATGCAATCACGTGACGGGCGTGTGGTCGTCAATGAGCTGGCCATGAGACCTCACAACACCGGTCATTGGAGCATCGACGGGGCGCGTACCAGCCAGTTCGCAAACCATATCCGCGCTGTCTTGGATCTTCCGCTCGGTAGTCCTGAGATGACCAGCCCCGTGGCCGTCATGACGAACATCCTGGGTGGGTCGGAAGATGACCTCACCGAGGCGCTCCGCCATGTGTTTGCCCGGGACCGGGAGGTGGCTGTCCACCTGTATGGGAAACAGGTGCGTCCTGGCCGTAAGGTGGGGCACGTCACCGCGTGCGACACCAGCCTTTCCGCAGCACTCCGGAGATCCCGGCATGCCGCCGGCTATTTGATGGGAGAAATCGATGAGTGACGTCGCGATCCTCATGGGTTCCGACTCAGACTGGCCCACGATGCAGGCGGCGGCTGAGGCTCTTGAAGAGTTTGGCATCACCTACCAGGCGGATGTCGTCAGCGCCCATCGGATGCCTGAGGAGATGGTCGCCTTCGGCCGCACTGCCCACGAGAAGGGCTTCAAGGTGATCATCGCAGGGGCGGGAGGAGCAGCTCACCTGCCTGGCATGCTGGCGGCACTGACCCCGCTGCCGGTGATCGGGGTGCCGGTGGCGCTCAAGCATCTCGACGGCATGGACTCACTGCTGTCGATCGTTCAGATGCCGGCGGGAGTTCCGGTCGCCACGGTCGCTGTCGGCAATGCTCGCAATGCCGGCCTGCTCGCTGTCCGTATCCTCGCAGCCGGCGATGAGAAGCTGCGCGCGCAGATGGTGCAGTTCCAGGCGAATCTAAGAGACCTGGCTCACGCTAAGGGGGATGTGGTGCGGAAAGCCAGCACCCGCAGCTGAGCGAGTGGAAAACATTTAGAGAGGCCCCGGTGCACTTCACACGCACCGGGGCCTCTCTAAATTGTTGATGGATGCTGTATTCAGTCTCAGTTGGTGCCGATGCGGAGCCAGGAATCGGAATAGTGATCGTCGATCTGGCCTGCGACCATCCCGACGCCGCTGATCCGCTCCAGGTTCTGCTTGAGGTTCGTGGGCAGGCCCTGGCCGGAATTTCCATCCATCAGCTTGATGACCTGCTGGGCGTCCACCCAGCCAGAGAACTGTGGATTGTCGATTCCCTTGGTCAGCTTCTCGTGTTCGCTGTTGCTGCTGAGCTTGTTGCTGGGGTTCTTGAAGGCCTCGGAATTAGGGCCGAAGGTCGTCGTGACGGTATCTCCCTCAACAGCCGACTCCAGGCCCTCGATGCCAGCGTTCTGGGCAATCGCTTCGATGAGGTTCTTGTGCTTGCTGGGATCCTTCGTGGTGACCTTGAGGCCGAACTGGGGCGTCCCGGACTCGCCGCTGGTCATGGCAAAGGAGATCTGGCTGCCGAGAATGGCACGCAGATCATCCGCTGACGTGATGCCTGCCTCCTTCAGCTTTTCCTTCTGGGAGGCTGGAAGGTCCTCGATCTGCTCCCACACCTTGTCCATAGTCTCCGAGGGGATTGAGAGGGCGAAAGAACCGAGCCAGTCGGTAGGCAGGCTGCCCGCCGCATCCTTGACGCTCTCTCCCCGCTCCTTGAAGCCCTCTTTGCTCCAGCTGATAGTCCGCAGCGCGATGGCGCCGTCCTCTACCTTGATGCCTGCGGCGAGGCGGGAATCAACGATGCTGGACTCAGAGGCCGTGGAACCTCCTGTGGTGGACTCGAAGCTCTGTTTCACGAGCTCAGAGGAGACCCAAGCGGTGGCCAGGTAGCCGTCGCCGAGCTTGCCCATATCCGCTTTGTAGTCCTCGTTGGTGGTGATGTTGCTGCTCTTCAGGGAGTCCTCGGTGATCTCGATACTCTCATCGGTGATGACCATCGTGTCGTCATTGAAGACGACTTTGCTGCTGGCCGCGTGCTTCTCGGCGAAGGCCTTAGCCGCGTCCTTGTTCGTGACCTGGAAGGAGAAGACGGGAGTGGCGGTGCTGCGGCCAGTTGTGCTGGGCATCATGGCGATGGCCGCGGAGTCACCGAGCCACTGCTTCACTTCGGAATCGTAGTCGGGGGTGCTGGGGCTGGTCTTCTCGACAAGGGACCAGAGGGCCTTCTTGTAGTCGTCCCCGACCTCACCGGCCTGCTCCTTCAGGACCGGGAACTTCTCGGCGATGTCTTTGACGGCGAGCTTGTCGCTAGCGGACGGATTGAGGTTGACCTCGAACACCGCGAGGGCATTCGACGGGATGCCCTTGGCTGCGGCAGGAGCTGCCCCACGCAGCAAGGACCACGCGAGGACGCCGCCGCCGACCACCAGGGCAAGGGCGACGACGCTGGCGATGATTGCTGTTTTCTTTGACTTGGGTTTGGTAGGAGTCATCACGCCGGCTGGCTGATAGGGCCCCTGTGCTGGTCCGGGATGCTGCTGCCAGGGTGCTTGTGACTGGTCGCTCTGCCCCTGAGGTTGGCTCCCCTGTGGGGGAGGACCGGAGTAGTTCTGATTCATGGTTCATCCCCTCTAAATTGAGAAACTGACTAATTTCCAGGGTAGCGGCATCTGGGATCAGGCAAGCGGCGATCCTAGTTGGAGTACTGCGCGAGGGGTTCGGTGTTTCCTGCGATCACGGCGTCGAAGACGGTTTTGCTGGCCTCTTTGTCCCATAGCATCACGCTCTGGCCGTCTCTGCTGGCGTTGGCGTCGGAGACGGGGACGCTGAGTGAATACCCGGACCCGAGAGCCGAGCTGAGGAACACCTGGACTCCGCCCAGCACCTCTCCGAATCCGGTATCCGAGCCTCTCCCCAGGGTGTGCGCGGCTGCCATGTTGAGCTTCCAGTAGGAGACGGGATTGAGCAGGGTCAATGGGTTCATGGCTTTCTTTGCGACCTTCCCGATGACCTCGCGCTGACGCATCATGCGGCCCACATCACCTGTCTGGTCAGCTTTGCGCATCCTCACGTAGCCCAGGGCGGTCTTGCCGTTCAGGGTCTGGCAGCCGGCAGGCAGGTCCAGGTGTGCGTCCTTGTCCTTGATGGCCTCCTTCGGGCAGACCTCGATGCCGCCGACCGCGTCCACCGCCTCGACAACGCCCAGGAAGCCGACCTCAAGATAGCCGTCGATCCGGATGCCCGTGTTGGACTCGATCGTCTGGACCAGCAGCGGTGCCCCACCCCAGGCGTAGGCGGCGTTCAGCTTCGCGCTGCCATGGCCTGGGATCTTGACCCAGGAGTCCCGGGGCAGCGAGATCATCGCTGCCTTCCCCGACGGGGGTTTGTAGAGCAGCATCATGCTGTCCGTGCGCTGTCCCTCCGTGTCACCGGTCCCGAGTTCGCCACGTTGTTGCTCGGTTAGTTTTTCACGGCCGTCTGACCCGACTAGCAACACGGCGGTGCCAGGCTGGTCTGCGGGACGGCTGCCCTCAGGCGTGGCGGGTATCACGGTTCCGATAGTCCAGGCATAGATGGGGGTGCCCACCATGAACAGCATCCATGCCAGGACCAGGGCGAGCACCAGGCGCCTGATGGGATGCCGGCGCTTCGGCCTGCGTGTCCTCGGGGAGCGGCCAGCTGGTGGTGGGGCGCCGAACTCCTGGTAGGGCGGCGACGGGGGTGCGGGCGGTTGGGCGGGAGGCTGCTGCGCCGAGGAGTGGGGGTATAGAGAAGATGAGGCCTGTGGGTAAGATGACGACTCCGGGCGGGACGCAGCGGCTTCCTGCTGAGGATAGATGCGGGTCCTTTCTGGTTCCGGTTCGCGGCGGTACAGCCAGTCAAGGCCGGAGTCGTGCTGCTGGTCGCTCATGGCCTGAAAGACTACCCTCCGGACAAGAATCATGGCCTCGACGGCGTGCCTGCCTGGGTGAGGGCAGGTGCCGGTTCAGTCTAAATACAAGGAGCCCGTATCGTCTGCCCGTGGAGCCGCCATGCCTTCCCCCGACGCCGCCGTACAGAAACGACGTGCCGTCGGGCTCATTGTCTTGACCGTCTTCCTGCCTGGGGCTGCCCAGTTCGCGGCCGGGAATCGTAGGCTGGGCCGTGTCGCACTCCGGATTTTGGCGTTGCTGGTGGCGGCTGCACTGCTGGTGGGGCTGGGGCTGTTGTTCTGGCGAGGACCCACCGTGAGTTTCCTGCTCAACGGGCCTGTCACCATCGTCATGAGGGTTCTGGTATGGCTGGTTTTCCTGGGCTGGCTGGTGCTGCTGTTCGACGCCTGGCGGCTGGCCCGGCCCCCGAGCCTGCCCCGTCGCGCCCGCCTGGTCCTGACCGCGTCGTGCCTGCTGCTGGCGCTGCTCGCCGGGTTGGGCACCAATCTGCTCGCCAGCGCCTTCACGGCAGCTGGGCATGTCGGCGATGTGTTCCCGGGAGGCGGTGACAGTCAGACCAAACATGGGCGTTACAACGTCCTCCTGCTGGGGGTGGATGCAGCGGCCGACCGAGAGGGAATACGTCCCGACTCGATCAATGTGGCATCCATAGACGCCAATACCGGTCGTGCGGTTGTCTTCGGGCTGCCACGCAATCTCATGGGCGCCCCGTTCCCCTCCACCTCGCCGCTGGCGAAGCTCTACCCCAATGGTTTCCGCTGTGGGGAAGACTGCATGCTCAATGGTGTCTATACCCTTGGGCAGGAACATGCCGACCTCTATCCCAGACAGGAAGCAGGCTTGGCGGCCACCAAGGAGGTAGTCTCCGAGCTGCTGGGGCTGGAACTCAACTACTACGCCATGGTGGACATTTCGGGCTTCCAGCGTCTTATCGACACCATGGGCGGCATCACCCTCGACATAGGCAAGCAAGTCCCCATCGGTGGGGTCGGTTCGGAGATCTACGGTTGGATTGAGCCTGGCAAGGGGGTTCACCTCGATGGATACCACGCTCTCTGGTTCGCCCGGTCCCGGGCAGGCGCTGACGATTACGAACGTATGGTGAGGCAGAAATGCGTTATGTCTGCCATGGCCAAACAACTCGATCCCAGCACCGTCGCCGCAAAATTCGTCGACCTCGCTGAGGCAGGCTCCGACATCGTGCGCACTGACGTCGGAACAGAAAAGTTGCCGGAACTGGTGGATTTGGCGATCCGCGGAAAATCATTGCCCATCGACTCCGTCAACTTCTCTCCGCCGCTGATCGAGCCGGCCTCGCCTGATCTCGGCCTGATCCGCAGCACAACGGCAGAGGCCATCGCGGCGTCGGAGGCCCAAGACAGTCCCTCTACACCCGCCACCAGCAGCGGTTCCCCCGCCAGCAGTGCCCCGGTTCCCTCTACGACCTCTGCGTCAGGGAAGGATTCTTCACCGAACGTCAAGGCCAGTGACAAGACCGAGGCCAGTGATAAGACAACGAGCGAGGCCACCTCATCGCCCACCCCGGAGCCGGGTGCCGACGTAGCCATCTGCCGAGTAAGTTGAGCCGGGTGATTCCCGAACCCGTCAGTGTCGTCATGCCAGTCCGTAATGAGGAACCGCACCTGGAGGCCGCCGTGCGGCGAGTCCTTGCCCAGGACTACGCAGGTGAGATCGAGGTGGTACTCGCCGTTGGACCCAGCGGAGACCGCACCCACGAGATCGCCAACGCTCTGGCGGCTGCTGATTCTCGAGTCGTCGTGGTCGACAACCCGACGGGGTTCACGCCAGCAGGCCTCAACCTGGCTATCAAGGCCGCCAGCCATGAAATCGTCGTTCGCGTCGACGGACACGCTGAGCTGTGTCCCGGGTATATCGCCACCGCTGTGGCGGTCCTCCGTGAGACAGGAGCCGCAAATGTGGGCGGTCTGATGGATGCCCAGGGCCGCACTCCTTTTGAACAGGCCGTTGCTGCCGCCTACAACTCACACCTGGGGCTCGGCGGTGGTGGTTTCCATCTGGCTCGTACTCCAGCGGGCCCGGCTGATACGGTGTTTCTCGGCGTCTTCCGCCGGGATGTCCTGAACGAGCTGGGCGGTTTCGACGAGTCCCTGCACCGGGCCCAGGACTGGGAATTCAACTACCGGCTCCGCCGCGCCGGGCACCTGGTGTGGTTCACCCCGGAGCTCCGGGTGGTCTACCGGCCCCGCTCGAGTCTTCGTGCCCTGGCGAGACAGTTCTACAAGACAGGGCAGTGGCGCCGAGAGGTGATCCGGCGTCATCCCGAGACCGCAAGCCGACGCTACCTCGCCCCGCCCGCGGTTGTCCTAGGCGCAGGTGTCGGCCTGGGGGTAGGCCTTGCGGGAGTGCGGTTGCGGCATCCCTGGCTGACAGCCCTGCTCGCCTTCCCGCTGCTGTATCTGGGTTTCCTCGTGTTCGCCACCGTCACGATGCGCGATGTCCCTTCTGCGGCGCGGTCCCGCCTGCCGCTGGTGCTGTCCACCATGCATCTTGCCTGGGGGCTCGGTTTCCTCCGCGGGCTGCCTGCTCGCAGGTGAGGCTCTGCTGGATTCAGGCTACCGGGGCGGTGCGCTCCTCCGCGGCGATCCTGGCGGTGCGCTCAGCTGTGGCGCCGGTCACCACCACCGTCGATCCACCCCCGAGCACCGGGGCAACCAGCAAGTTGCTCACAGCCGCCCATCCCGGTTTCGGATCTGCGAACAGCCGCCTCTGGCCCGATCCCGGCACCCGTGCCACGTCCGCATGGGTTATCCCAGGTAGCCAGGCCAGCTCATCCGGGGACACCGGCTCCGCCCAGTGCATGTCTGGTTCTGTCAGCACATCGGCGTAGTCCGCGCAGTCTGCTGGAAGCGCTGGGACTCCCAGGCCCAGCGGATGCAGGGAACACATCACCGTGACGGGTCCACGTTCTTGGCTCAGGGAACCGACCACCGCCAGGGCCGTCTCGTCGCCGTTCCTCTCGGCAACGCTGCATCCACGTTGCCAGGCCGCTGCAACCCACACTGCCGTCACCCAGTGCCCGGGATCGGTTCGCAACAGATCCAGGTAAACCACTTCGCCGGCCTCCGCCCCAAGGCCATCCAGCATGTTGACAGTCTTGTCCACCCAATTCGTGAAGGTAATGCCGGACAGCTCCACCCGTGAACCTGCTGCCTCGTCATAGTGGGTGAACAGGGGGCCTGCGCCGGGTCTGGCGTGGAGCTGCTTGATGAACATGCCCTGATCTTAGAGAGCTCGCCAGTGAAGACCAGGAGCTCACGTTTCCCTGGGCCGTCGCTGGCGAGGTTTCATTGACTAGAGCACGGGATCCCCGTGGTGCCACCACGCAGATGATTTCCACAGACACGATCTCTTGGTTCTGTGAATCGCCCAGGTAAGGGCGTCGCGTCCCACTAGAGTCTTCGCATGCGCTACGTGGTGATCATGGCGGGCGGTTCGGGCACGAGGTTGTGGCCTCTCTCCAGGCAGGGAACGCCCAAGCAGCTTTTGGAGTTGTTCGACGGCAAGAGCCTGTTGCGGCTCGCATATGAACGGGTGGCGGGCCTTGTACCCGATGCCCGGATTCTCGTGTGCACGTCCCGGACATATGCGGATGTCGTTGCCCGGCAGCTTCCGGAGCTCCCGGAGGAGAATTTGCTGGGAGAACCTGTGGGCCGCGACTCGCTGAGTGCAGTCGCCTGGTCGGCGGCGGTCCTCGAGCGCCGGGACCCTGAGGCCGTGGTAGCGATGCTGAGTGCCGATCACATCATCACCCCTGCCGAAGAGTTCCGCGCGACCCTGGAACTCGCATTCGAGGTTGCTGAGTTCAGGGAGCAAGCGCTGGTGACCATGGGGGTGCTCCCGACCGAGCCCCATACGGGATTTGGTTACCTGCATCGCGATAGCCCTGTCGACGGGCTGAGAGGGGTCTGGCGGGTCTCGGAGTTCAAAGAGAAGCCCGAGCTGTCTGTCGCGAGGCGCTACGTTGCCTCCGGGGAGTACTGGTGGAATGCCGGGATGTTCGTCTGGCGTGCCGCGACACTTCTGGCCCAGCTGGAGACGCTTGTGCCAGACACTGCTGAGAAAGTGCGCAGAATTGCTGCGCACAATGAACTCCTAGACGAGTTGTTCCCCAGCCTTCAGAAGACTTCTGTCGACTACGCGATCATGCAGCCTGTCTCTCTGGGCCAGGGCAGCGCCGAGGTGCTCACGGTCGGGCTGGAAACATCCTGGATCGACGTGGGCAGTTATCAGAATCTTGCTGAGCAGTTCCTACTGGATGAGCATGGAAACCGCGTTGATGGGCGCAGCATAACCTTGGACTCTTCAGGCTGCGTGATCATCAACACCACTAGTGACGGGCATGTTGTGGCCACTCTGGGTCTCCGTGACTGTCTCGTGGTCCATACCCTGACTGCGACTCTCGTCGCGCCTCTTGCCGAGACCGGGAGGATCCGGGAACTGGTCGCCCTGGTCCATGATCACCTTGGTGCCGAATACGCCTGACGAGAGAACGTTCTCATGGCCGGAGAGGGGTGTACCTGGCCATGAGGACGACAAGCATGTGACTGCCTAGCCAAACGGAGGACAGTTGGGGCTAGGGATCTGGATTGCTCCCCTCCGTGGCACAGGTAGGATTGACGCATATCTTCAACCTTCAATTTAATCTTACTGCCGGGGATCCCATCCCTCTGGCAGACACGCCCATGGAGGCGTCAGATTGTCCGGCATGCTGGCCGCGATGGTCTTGACGGTGAGAACGGGACAGTGGTTTTTCCTGGCGGTTTCGCCCTTCAGGGAGATGGGGGACGGTTGTGGATACAAGCTGGATTGTCCGCCCGGCCTCGATGCAAGCCGACTCGCCGGACGGGCTTGACGCGAAGGAACCGCACGTGTGTAATTTGGGCCAGAGAGGGGGCAAAATGGACGACATCTGGACGTTGGGGGTGAACGCCGAAGATGAATTCGCTTGGCACCAACATGCATTGTGTGCACAGACGGATCCTGAGGCATTTTTCCCGGAGAAGGGGGGGTCAACCCGCGAGGCGAAGCGCGTGTGCTCGAGTTGCACAGTACGCGCTGAGTGCTTGGAATACGCGTTGGCCAATGATGAACGTTTCGGAATCTGGGGAGGGCTTTCGGAACGTGAACGCCGAAAGTTGAAACGCCAGGCTATCTGAAGTGGTTCCGCTGAGCCGTCGGGGCGTCGAGTGGGCTATCGTCTGGGAGTGCCGCTAGAGAATCTAGGGGTCTGCTGACAGGAGGAACCGGCTTGACGGGTCAGGCGACAACAGACAATCTCTGGGCCTGGATCGACGAGGAGTCGGATTCCGAGCCATTCGAGACGATAGATCCGCGCATGGTTGCCGCGGTCATGGTGGTTCACAATGCGGGCGAGTGGTTACCGCGTCAGCTTCGCGCACTTTCCGCTCTGAACCCTAGGCCTGGGATTCTCATAGCAGTGGACAACGGCTCCACCGATGAGTCGGGCCGACTGCTGGAGCAGGCTCGTGCGGCTGGAGTCATCAGTAGCGTTGTCAGGGGGAATCCTGATTTCGGCTTTGGGGCGGCAGTTGCCGCGGCACTGCCGCCCCATGCCCCATGGATCTGGCTGTTGCATGACGATTCAGCGCCCCACCCGGATGCTCTAGGGCAGTTACTGCGTGGCGCCTCCAGCACGGGGGCTGCAGTCATATTCCCGAAGCTGCTTCAGCCGCGCCGCCGGAACTATCCTGAGACTCTCGCGGAGGTTGGACAGTCCATTACCCCGACGGGACGGCGTGTGGGGACCGTCGATGAGGGTGATATCGATCAGGGCCAGGAGATCTCACAGCCGATATTGGGTGGATCGACGGCAGGGATGCTCATCCGAGGCGATGTCTGGCACCAGCTGGGTGGGCTTGCCCCGGAACTGCCACTGCACCGTGATGGGGTGGATTTCGGCTGGCGTGCCAACGAGGCCGGCTACGGCGTCATCACCTGGCCCGATGCGGCACTGACGCATCGCCAGTCCGGACGGACGGGGGAGCGGCGCGGTGCTTTCGCCCGGGAGTCGCATGAAGTCGATCGCCTGGCCGCTCTACGAGTGGCTGCCGCCCGCGGCCCGAAGCCATCTAAGACCGCCCGGCTCGTGGTGGGCAGTGTCCTGCGGTCCCTGGGTTTCCTGCTTGCGAAGTCACCGCGGCTGGCAGGTGCTGAACTCAGAGCCGCCAGGCGGTTTATCGCGACCCGGGACCAGGTCGCACACCTTGCTGCTCGCTCAGTGGATCGCATAGACGTTTCTCACCTGTTGCCCAGCCGTCACTGGCCTGTCCGCAATGCGCTCGACCGGCTGGGCGCCGATATGGCCGATCGTTATCGTGACTTCACCAGCCAGGAGTCAGGATTCAGTATCGATGAGATGACGGGCGACGACTTTGCAGGTGGTCCCACGCGGCGGCGATTCCTCGCCCCACTGTCGATTCTCACCCTGCTGCTAATCGTCGCTGGAGGGGTAGCGCTGCGGGGGCTGTTCGGACTCGGAGACGTTTTTGGCGGTGGACTGCTCCCTGCTCCGGCCACTCTCGGTAAGGCCTGGGAGCTTGCGCTGAGTCCTGTGGCCGGAGCAGCGGGGGCTGATGCTCCCTGGCTGTCGATCGGGGCTTTTCTGTCGACCCTGGCATTCGGAAGCCCACAGCTCCTGGTTTTTCTCGCTTTGGGGTTGGCGCCCTTGCTGGCGGCGTTGTCCGCTCACAGCTTCCTACGTCGTTGCGGGGTCACCTTGACCACTTCCGCAATCGCCTCAGGTGTCTGGGCTGGTGCCGTCATCCTGCTGGGCCTGGTCACTGCCGGCGACATCGCGGGGATGGTGTTGGCGATAGTGCTGCCTCAGCTAGCCTCCGCGATACACAGGATCGCAATTGACGACAGCACTGGCGCCGAAAGACTCCGGGCCCCTGCGAGTGCTGCCGGTTGGCTGCTGGTGGGGGCCGCAGCATGGCCTGTTCTTCTGCCGCTCGGCTTGGTTGGCGGGATCATCTGGGTGATCCGTGACCGTCACGTCTGGCTTCCCGTGATGATCGCCATCGTTCTGCCGGCGGCTTTCCTGGCGCCTTGGTTCCCGTCCTTGTTCTCCCATCCGGGACGCATCCTGACAGGGCCGGATCCGCTCGCCTGGCCCGCCTGGCCACCAGCGTCCCTGGCCACCCTATTCGGCCGTATCCTGCCTTCCGGGCTGCCGCAGTGGGCCAACATAGCGTTCTTCGCGGTGCTGGGTCTGGCTGCGGGGTATGCCATCTGCACTCTCCGTAGCACGCGCTACCGCATGGTCGCCATCGCCGGAATCGGTGTTCCGCTGGTCATCGGTGTGGTGCTTTCCCGCACTGCGCTGCCGGTCAACGGCGGGGAGGCCCGGGCCCTGCTCTCCGGCTGGGCCTTGTTGACCGTCGCAGGGCTGCTGGCTCCGGTCATCGCCATGAGGCTCCGGGATGAGCAAGCACGCCTCGACCTGCGGGTCCTGCTCTCAGGGTTGACCGCAGCATCGCTGCTGGCGGCTGGGGTGTGGGCTGTGATGGGCTTCGCCGGGCCAGTGTCCAATCACCCCTCCCAGCTGGGGTATGTCCATGACGTGATCGTGTCGGCTCGCCAGACGCGGGTCCTGATGATCGAGGCAAAATCCGACGGAGGGTTGAAGTGGAATGTGGCCGACTCCTCCCAGCCCACCTGGGGTACGGCGGAACGCAATCCGGTCGGGGCCTTCTACAACGATTTCGCGGCGCTGGTTCAGCTGTTTGGCGGCGGTGATACCCCAGAGGACCTGGCGGACCGGCTGAAAGCACTTGGAGTCGGTCACGTCTGGATGAAGGGGTTCAGCGCTGAGCAACTGGCTGCCGTGGGGAACGCAGCCGGATTGACGTCTGCTCCACTGGACCAGGATGTCGTGATATGGACTGTGGTGGAGTTGCCAGCCCGCGCTCGCATCATCGACGGCGAGAGCAGCCAGGCTGTTCTGGAAGGCTATGTCTCAGCCTCTGGCGCCGAGCGGCGCCTCGTGTTGGCTGAGCCCTCTGACGACCGCTGGCGGGTCAGCATTGGTGGACAGGAACTCAGCCGGATCTCCGGTGACGAAAATGTGTCTTTCACCGTTCCTGCCGGGGCTGAGGGACAGCTGAGCTGGCAATTGGCTCCCAGCTGGGGGACGTTCGGCCTGCAGATCGGTGTCGTGGTGTTGATCGCGGGCCTGGCCGCCCCCACCATCGGTGGCTCTTCGGCTGCCCGTCGTGGACTGGAGGAATGATGCGGCGCGTTCTTGAAACCCTCATCGGGTTTGCGGCCCTGACCGGCATCGTCATAGGGATCACCACCCTGACCCCGGCTGACTTGCCGCGAGTCAGCACTGTCGAGGCGGCGCGGTCGTCGAAGGTGGTGTGCGTTCCTGCTGCCTCCGGTGCAACCGTGATGGTAGACAACACCACCACCGTCACTCCTCTGGGAGGGCCGGCCAGCGAAACGGATCGTGCCGTGCTGCGGGAACAGGAGAGCTCGGTCGTCGCCGAGGGCACCACCACGCCGGTGGGTGGTGCCCTGGCAGGGACCGGTTCTGTGCGCACCCTGACGCAGTGCGTCAAACCCGTGTCGCAGGGCGTCATCGCGCTTCCCGCGACAGCGGACACCCAGCTTCGGCTCGTGAACCCGGATGCCTCGGAAGCTGCGGTCGATCTGACCCTCTACGGGGCGGATGGTGAGATCCAGTCACTGGGGGCCCGGGGTATCGCACTGGCTGCCCACCAGGAACGCACCATCGCCCTGTCGATCCTGACCTCCGAGGCAACACCGGTCGGGGTGGCCTTCAAAGCCAGCCGAGGTCGTGCCGCAGTGATGGCTGTCACCCAGACCCAGACCAGTGCCACAGCATCCGCGCCTTCCCAGCTCGGCACCTCCCACCTGATTCCGGGAGTCCCGGCAGGTGCCACCAGCACCGTGGTGGTGCTGGCAAATCCCGGTGAGACCCGCGCGACTGCGAACCTGACCGCTTTCGGAACCACGCCCGCCTACCAGCCGCAGGGAGGTGGGAACATCAGCATCCCGGCCCATTCGAGCGTCTCAGTCCCGCTGGAAAATGCCCTGCTGGGCGAGGCATCTGCGATTCAGGTCAGCTCGGATGAGCCGGTGATGGCTGGCCTGTCCTTCACTCTGGGAGATGCTGCTCAGGTGGCACCGGTCACCATGGCGACCTCTCTGGTCACGTTCACCGCTCCCGGTGGGGTACTGCAGCTGACGAATCCGGGGCAGGCGGAGGTTCAGGCCACTGTTACCGCTACCGGTGCCGGGGGCGCAGAGGAAACCTCGACGGTGTCAGTTGGGGCAGGGCAGACCGCTGTCCACAGTCTTCCCGCTGGGGCCGATCTGGGTCAGCGAGTTGTGGTCGAGTCGGCGCAGCCGTTGTTCGGCGCTGTCGTGTCCTCGGGGGACAACGGATCCTGGGCAGCGCCACTGGAGCAGATGGGCTCGGGAGGGGTTCCTCCGCTGGAGGCCGAGCTCGACCCAGAACTGCACTGAGGGATTGTGCGTGGGGATCTACTGGTTTGCAGTACCAGCCCATGGGCGGGCGGAACCTCTCAGAGCCCGCCATGCGTAGCGAGCCGATAGTTACATCCCGGCGAGACCTGTCAGTCCTCCCAGTCTGTCGGCTCGTAGCCCAGCAATTCGCGGACTGGACGTTCCGTGAGCGCGCTGAGCTGCTCCACGATCGTGCGGTGCACCAGGGCACGCAGTGCCGAGCGGTTGCTGGCGCGGTGTTCCAGTGGGCGTTCATAGATCACGATCTGGGCTGGCCGTCCCTTGGACGGCTCCAGCGCAGCTGACATGGGAACCCGGTCTCCTGACCAGGCGGTCTTGAGAAGAGGGACGTCTTCAACTCCCACAACCGTGCCGTCAAGGGCCCGTGGGTCGATCTCAGCGATCGCGGCCAGTGCTTCTTTCACGCATTGGTTGAAGTACTCGACCCGGTTTGGGGCATGCAGCGGAACAGCTTTGCGGTTGTTGGAATCAGGCAGGGCGATGGTCCCATGCATTCCTCGGTCGTGGCGGTCGCGGCTGCGTGGCATGCGACAACTCTAGTCTTGGGAAGCGGTAGGCTGCGATGGTGCGTCGTTGTTCCCGGACCGCCTGCGGCCTGCCTGCTGTGGCCACGCTCACCTATGTCTATGCGGATTCGACCGCAGTCCTGGGGCCACTGGCAGATGTCATGGTACCCGGAGCCTTCGATCTGTGCGCGGATCATGCCTCCCGGACCTCTGTCCCCATGGGATGGGAGGTGATCCGGCTGCCGCTGGACCGCAGACGCAATGAACCAGAGGCTGATGACGATCTGGTGGCGCTGGCGAATGCCGTCCGCGAGATTGGGTTACGGGATGAGCAGGATGAGCCGACCACTCCTGTGGACCGCGCCCCCGCCCCGAAGCCCAAGAAGCCGGGTAAAAGAAAAGGCGGACATCTTCGCCTGCTTCCGACCGTGGAATGAGCCGCTACCAGGGCGCGAACGCTAAGCTCAAAGGCGTGCTTAAGCAGCAGATCTTCAAGGCCAACGACATTCGCGGCATCGTGACGGGTGAGGATCCAGAGCTGGATCTGGACGGGGCGCGTCAGCTGGGTGCCGCTTTTGTGGAACTACTTGGCCTTTCTGGGAAAACGTTCGTGATGGGCCGCGACATGCGGCAGCTCGGGAAAGAGCTGTCCATGGCTTTTGCTGATGGTGCCCGCAGGGCAGGAGCGTCGGTTGTCAATCTTGGCCTGACGTCCACCGACCAGCTCTGGTTTGCCTCTGGGCACCTGGGGCTGCCCGGGGTGCAGTTCACAGCCAGCCACAACCCGGCGATGTACAACGGCATGAAATTCTGCATGGCCAATGCCTTTCCCGTCCGTCCCGGTTTTACCACCGAGCTGCGGGAACGTGCCGGCTCAGTGGTCATCGGGGACGAGGTGCAGGGCGGCTACGAGGAACGTGACCTTACCGCCGAGTTCGTCGTCCATTTGAACCAGTTGGTGCCGGTGACGGGTGGACGACGGCTCACAGTGGTTGTCGACGCGGGGAACGGAATGGCTGGTCTCATAGCCCCAGCTGTCCTGGCCGGACGGGACGTCGAACTGATCGGGCTGTACATGGAACCAGACGGCAGCTTCCCGAATCATCCGGCAAACCCCCTGGAGCTGGAGAATCTGGCGGATGCCCAGGCTGCGGTGCGCCAGCACGAAGCCGATCTCGGGCTGGTCTTCGACGGTGATGCGGATCGATGCTTCCTGATTGACGAGCGGGGCAAGGTGGTGGATCCCTCCGTGATCACCGCGATGATCGCGGTGGCTGAACTCACCAAGGAACCCGGGGGAGTCGTCGTCGTCAACGCAATCACCTCGCAGGCGGTCGCCGACGCGGTCGCAGGACTCGGCCGGGTGCAGGTCTCGCGAGTCGGGCACACCTTTGTGAAGTCGCTCATGGCAGGTGAAAATGCTATTTTCGGCGGCGAGCACTCCGCGCATTACTATTTCCGTGAATTCTGGGGAGCAGACACCGGGGTGCTCGCAGCCCTTCATGTCCTGGAGCAGCTGCGTGTCTCCGCCGGCACGCTGTCAGGCCTCGCCGCCCGTTTCGACGGCTACCAGCGGTCGGGCGAGATCAACTCAACCGTGACCGACCATCAGGCGAGCATGGAGCTGATCGCCGCAGCCTTCGAAGGACGGGGGGAAATCGAATACTGGGATGGCCTGACAATCCGTGATCCCGAAGCTGGATGGTGGGTCAACCTGCGCCCATCCAACACAGAGCCTCTGCTTCGGCTGAACGTTGAGGCACGCGACACCCACACCATGACCCAGTTGCGTGACGAGGTGCTCGCCATCGTCCGTGCCGATGAAGGAGAAGCCGATGAGTGAAGCCGCCATGGATCTTTCCGCGGAGTTCCTGGCCATCGCCGCCTGCCCGGCCTGCCACGCCAAGTTCGCCGTTGACTATGACCGCTCCGAGCTGGTGTGTACCTCTGCCACTTGTGGACTAACCTATCCCGTGGAGGACGGCATCCCCGTTCTCCTGGTCGATCAGGCCCGCGGCACCCTGTGAGGTCTCCCATGTCCCAGCGGTGGTTCGACGATGCCCGTCTTGAGGCGGATGATCTGGTGGACAACGACTCTCTGTGGTGGCTCGCTTCCGCGGGCGCTCGTATCCGGTGGGCTGCGCTGAGCGAGCCTGTCGGACGGCTGGCCCGGGCTGACCGGCCACGCGGGGTGCTGGTGCTGGGCGCGGAGGCGCGCCTGGTCCGGGCCGTTCTGGAGCCCACCTGTCCCGTGCCCTTCACCGCGTGGCCCGGCCCTGCCCTTCCGGCCTGGCTGGGGCCACTCGACCTAGTGGTTGCGCTGGGCTCCCATGACGCACCGGCCTGGGAGGTCCGCTGCCTGGCGGAGGCCGTCCGCAGGGGGGCCACGATCATCGCCGCTGCCCCGGCTGAATCCGCGCTGGCGGCGGCGGGGGCAGGGCCCTTGACTACTCACCTGCCGACGCCACACGACGATCCCATGGCGGCTGCCATCGCGGTGCTGGCACTGCTAGGGCAGCTGGAACTGGGGCCTGCGGTGGATGTGGAGCTTGCCGCGGCCGCCGCTGACAGCGTTGCAGCCCGCTGCTCACCTGGCCGTCCCCTGGGAGACAACCCAGGTAAGGACCTCGCCGTCGGGCTGGCCGACTCCTTCCCGCTGGTGTGGGGTGGCACGACACTCGCTGGACGTGCATCCAGGCGAATCGCTGAGACTCTGCGCAGAGCCAGTGGGCGCCTGGCACTGGCCGCCGACGCAGAGGAACTTGAAGCGGTGTTGTGCAACTCGCCGCGGCGCGACGTGTTCACCGATCCGTTCGAGCAGCAGGCTGAGAGCTATCCCGCGCTGCTTCTCCTCGACGCGGATCAGGTACCGGAGCCGATGACCGAGACAGCCCGGCGGCTGACCCGCCTGGCCAATGACATCGGGGTACGGGTGTGTCACATCACCTCTGGCCTCGCGGAGCTGGGCGCCTCCGACGTGGAGCGTTACGTCACCCTCCTTCTCCAGGGACGTTACGCAGCCACCTATCTGGGTATCGGCCTGGGTGGGACCCAGGCGTGAGAGGGGATCAGATGCGCGCGGCGTATGTCTTGAACGGACCCAACCTCGGGCGGCTCGGCAGGCGTCAGCCTGAGGTCTATGGGCACACCACCCACGCGGATCTGGCCGCTCACCTGGTGGAGTACGGCCGTGGGGTCGGGCTTGAGGTGGAGGTGCGGCAGACTGACTATGAGGGCCGCTACATCGAATGGCTCCATGAGGCCGCCGATGCTGGCGTGTCCTGTGTGCTCAACGCAGGGGCGTGGACCCACTACAGCTATGCGGTGGCGGATGCGGCTGCGCTCGTCACCTATGTGGAGGTGCATATCTCGAATGTCCATGCCCGTGAGGATTTCCGGCATCACAGCGTCCTGTCTGCCAAGGCTGCGGGCATCATCGTTGGGTGCGGGCTGAGGGGATACGACCTGGCGTTGACGCATCTGGCTGCGGGCGTAGACTCCGGGGCGTGACGTTCGATTTCCGTGTAGCAGACCTGTCCCTGGCCGGTTTTGGCCGTGAGGAGATCACCCTCGCTGAGCATGAGATGCCTGGCCTGATGGCCATGCGCGAGCGATACGCAGCCTCCCAGCCCTTGGCGGGGGCGCGTATCGCCGGGTCAATCCATATGACTGTCCAGACCGCGGTGCTCATTGAGACCCTCGTGGCGCTCGGCGCAGAGGTTCGCTGGGCATCCTGCAATATCTTCTCAACCCAGGATCATGCGGCGGCGGCGATTGTCGTTGGTCCTGATGGCACCCCTGACGATCCGAAGGGCGTGCCTGTGTTCGCCTGGAAGGGGGAGACGCTGCAGGAATACTGGTGGTGCACCCGCCAGATTCTTGACTGGCCAGGGGAGAAGCGTCCCAACCTAATCCTTGACGACGGCGGCGACGCCACCCTGTTTGTCCATGAGGGGGTTGCGGCACAGCGTGCCGGGGCCGTGCCCATCGATGAGCCCACGGACTCAGAGGAGGCCCTGGCCCTGAAGGCAGCGCTCAGGGAGGCGCTGGGAGAGTTGGATTTCGAGGCCCTGGCCGCGGGTATCCTCGGGGTCACTGAGGAGACGACCACCGGGGTTCATCGCCTCTATGAGATGCACCGCGGCGGCAACCTGCTGTTCGGGGCCATCAACGTGAATGACTCGGTGACCAAGTCCAAGTTCGACAACAAGTACGGCTGCCGCCACTCCCTGATCGACGGCATCAACCGGGCTACTGACGTGCTGATCGGCGGCAAAGTGGCGGTGGTGTGCGGCTACGGCGACGTGGGTAAGGGCTGCGCGGAGTCGCTGCGGGGCCAGGGGGCTCGTGTGATCGTCACCGAGGTCGATCCGATCTGCGCCCTGCAGGCCGCGATGGATGGGTTCCAGGTGGCGCGGCTTGAGTCGGTGGTGGGCATCGGTGACATCTTCGTCACCGCCACGGGAGGCCGCGACATCATCCTTGAGGAACATATGTCGCAGATGAAGCATCAGGCCATCGTCGGGAACATCGGCCATTTCGACAACGAGATCGACATGGCTGGGCTCGCCGCGCGGGATGACGTGACGAAGGTCGAGATCAAGCCGCAGGTCGCCAAGTGGATTTACCCGGACGGCCATGCGGTGATCGTGCTCAGCGAGGGACGGTTGCTGAACCTCGGCAACGCCACAGGCCATCCCTCCTTCGTGATGAGCAATTCCTTCACCAACCAGGTGCTGGCCCAGATGGAGCTGTTCACCCGGACGGACGCCTATCCGCCGGGCGTCTATCTGCTGCCGAAGCACCTGGATGAGGAGGTGGCGCGGCTGCACCTGCCCTCCCTGGGGGTGGAGCTCAGCACCCTGACGCAGGCGCAGGCCGATTATCTTGGGGTTCCGGTCAACGGGCCGTTCAAGTCCGACCACTACCGCTACTGACCAATCCTGCGGCCCGGGGTATTCCCGGGCCGCAGTTTTCGTGTGAAGGGCTGGCCCCGGGAGTCGTCTCGACGACATCTCACCGGTGAGGTCCCCAAGCCCGCCAGCCCGTCAGTTTTCCGGATCACCCGGCTTCATGGACTGCCAGATCTCCTTGCACTCTGGGCACACTGGGTACTTTTCCGGGTTACGTGAGGGCACCCATACCTTTCCGCACAAGGCGACCACGGGTGTCCCGGTCACCATGGCCTTGACCAGCTTGTTCTTGGGGACATAGTGGCTGAAGCGTTCATGGTCGTCGGAGTCCCTGAGCTCGGTGCGTTCGTCGAGGACTGTCTGGGAACCGGGGGAAAGCTCGCTCATGATCCTCAATCCTATGCCGTCGGGAACGCACGATGCCCAGGGCCCGGCCAGATGCCTCCAGCGGCGTGACGGGCCGCCCGCTGCCGCTGTGCCACGTGTTCCGAGGCCTTGAGGGACTGAAGCGGGTGAGTGACACTGGCATGACCCCGGTGGTGCCCGTTGACCCTGGATGGCATCCTTGTGGCCATGCAGTACTCCGCCTCACAGCCGTCCGCTGGGTGGTATCCCGATCCGGCTGGTTCTGGCGATGAACGCTACTGGGATGGCGCCACCTGGTCCAGTGTCACTCGCCCCAACAGCAGGCCAGCGGCTCAGAGCAGCTACGGCAATGCCCCGGGACGTTCTCAGGACAGGAGCAGATATGCCGGCTGGTGGTCGCGGTGTGCTGCGACTCTGCTCGATGCTCTGGTGCTGGCCATCCCCTCCCAGATCGTCGCTGAGGCATTCGCGCCGGGGAGCCTCGAACGGCTGCAAGCCTGGATGTACGAGATGATCAGGGCCAGCCAGTACTACTCATCCGAGACCCTGGATGCGCTGACCGCTGAGATGCAGCCCGCGATGCTTGTCATCACTGTGCTGGGAGTCATCTATCGGGCTGTGCTCGTCGCTGTCTGCGGAGGTACCGTCGGCAAAATGATCATGCGCATCCGCGTCACTCGTGCCAGCGACCCCTCCCAGCGGACCCCCGGGCTCTGGCGTTCCATCATCAGGGCCGTTGGGGTCGAGGTCATCGGTCTCATCGGCAGAGCCGTGGTGTTCTTGCCCGTGGTCAGCTATCTGATGCCGTTGTTCACGCAGAAGAAACAGACCGTACATGACATGATGGCAGGGACCATCGTCGTCAAGAAATGACTTTTGTCCAGCCAGGAGGAATGAAACCTTGTCACACCTGACCGCTGAGTTGGATGAGCTCGCGGAACGCCTGGGAATAGCCCGGGAGTTCTGGGACTGGAAAGGAAACCATGCGCTCATATCGGAGGCCACCGTTACCGCGGTCCTCCAGGCGATGGGGATAAGGGCCGATACTCCGGAATCCTGTGGTGAGGCGCTGGCCTGGCTTGATGAGCAGCGCTGGCTGCGTGTGCTGCCGCCCTGCACCGTTGTGGAAGAGGGACAGGTAGCGCGGATCGACGTGCATGTTCCTGCTGGCTCGGACGTGTCGCTCGATGTCGTTCTAGAAAGTGGTGAAAGACGTTCTGCGGCGCAGGTGGAGAACTGGATCTCAGACCGTGAAGTCTCTGGCCAGCTCCGCGGTGAGGCCAGTTTCGAACTGGCAGATCTGCCACTGGGCTACCACCGCTTGGAGGCGCTATCCACTGAGGGCACCACTTCTGCTGCGCTGATAATTACTCCGAAATTCGTGGGTTTTCCATCGGGGATGCGTGGCAATCGCACGTGGGGATACGCCGCTCAGCTCTACAGTGTCACGTCGAAGCATTCCTGGGGGATGGGGGACTTCACCGACCTGGCGGATCTGGCCACCTGGGCGGGCAGTGAGCAGCAGGCCGGTTTTGTGCTGGTCAATCCTCTGCACGCACCCCAGGCTGCCGCGCCGGTTGAGCCCTCGCCGTACCTGCCATCGAGCCGCCGTTTCCTCAGCCCGTTGTACATCAGGCCTGAGGCGGTTCCCGAGTACGCCACCATCGGTCAGCCGTCGCGGCGAAAGATACGCAGGCTCCGCAAGTCACTGCGAGACGATGGCAAGAGCATTGATCGGGACGCGGTCTGGAAGGTGAAGCGGGATGCGCTGTGGGAACTGTTCCGGGACGGGTTACGTCCTGCCCGCCAGCTCTCTTTTGACGGCTTCCGCCGCCGCGGCGGCAGGGCGCTACGCGACTTCGCTGTCTGGAGTGCCCTCAGCGAGATCCACGGAAACGACTGGAGGAACTGGCCCGAGAAGCTGCGTGATCCACGCTCGGCGGCCACAGCGGAGTTCGCCGCTGCCCAGACGGTGAGGATCGAGTTTTTCGAGTGGCTTCAATGGACCGCTCAGCAGCAGCTGTCGGCCGCCCAGACAGCCGCCGAAGAGGCGGGCATGGGTGTCGGTGTGCTGGCTGACCTGGCCGTGGGGGTTGGCAAGGCCAGCGCCGAGACCTGGCTGATGGGCGATGTCTACGCGTCAGGGATCACCGTCGGCGCGCCCCCGGACCAATACAACCAGGGAGGACAGGACTGGGGGCAGCCACCGTGGAACCCACTAAGGCTGGAAGAACTGGAATACGAGCCATTCCGGGCAATGGTGCGGGCAGCCCTGAGCCGCGTTGGTGGTCTCCGGATCGATCACATCATCGGTTTATTCCGGCTGTGGTGGGTGCCGGAGGGACTCGGCCCCAGCGCAGGCACCTACGTCCGCTATAACCACGAGGCGATGGTCGGGATCCTGGCTCTGGAGGCCTACCGTGCCCAGGCGCTGGTCGTGGGGGAGGACCTCGGCACTGTCGAACCTTGGGTGCGGGAATACCTCGCACGCCGTGGCCTGCTGGGCACCGCCATACTGTGGTGGGAATACGGCTCCGACGGGCAGGTCCTGCCGCCGGAGGAATGGCGTGAATACTGCATGGCATCGGTCACCACGCACGACCTGCCTCCGACCCTTGGATACCTTGAGGGAGGCCACGTCAAACTCCGCGAGGAACTCGGCCTGCTGCTGGAGCCGGTGGAGGATGAGCTTGCCGCCGCAGAGCAGGAACGGAACAGGTGGGTGAAACGGCTCATCGCTTTCGGGGTTCTCGACGAGAACCTCGCAGATGACCAGGTCGAGGTGATGCTGGCGCTACATCGTTACCTGCGATTGACCGGATCCAAGGTACTGGTTGCGTCACTGGCCGATGCGGCGGGCGAGAAACGCGCCCAGAACCAGCCCGGGACTACGGATGAGTACCCCAACTGGAGGATTCCGCTGGCCGATTCCGAAGGCCAGCCCGTCAAGCTGGAGGAGCTATTCACAGCCAGCCTGCCCCGCCGGGTCGCAGAAGTGATGAACCAGGGCTGAACCCGGAGCGGCCGGATCGTTGACGTCATGCGTTCTCCGGGCTGCCGGCAGCCAGCGCGCATTGGGCGGCGTGGGCTCGTCGGCCGTTCCGTCGGCGGGATCTCTGAGAGTTCCGGTCCGGTCGCACGTGGCGTCCTTGTGCAAACTCCAGGACTGCGGTGGCAGTCAAGTAGCGTGAATCACAGTCCCGTGGGCCTGGGTTTTGCCTGGTAGGGATTGGTGGTCTGCGACCCGGTGCCGTCGAGGATGACCGTCTCGATGGCCGGGTCACCTCTGCTGATGCGCAGGGCCGCCATCGGGAGCTCGGCCAATGAATCGCGGTGCCGGGTACGTGCGTCCTCAAGGGTCCCGTGGAACACGCGCTGACCGTCCTTGACGAGATCCGCCAGGAGATAGCGGTCGTTGCCGTCGCTGTCCGGCGGCGCCCCAAGACCGATGATCTCGGCCTCGGCGCGGCCATCCTCACCCAGCCTGCGCATCGCGAACTTGCGGCCGCCCAGGGTGTTCTTCCCTCTTGATTTCTTACCGACGGGGGTTTTCGGTGCGTCACGGTCGGAGGAGTTGGCGCGGGCGACAAGTTTGTAGACGAATCCACAGGTGGGATGTCCGGAGCCGGTGACCAGCGAGGTCCCCACCCCGAAGCCATCGACGGGAGCGCCGCGCAGCGCTGCGATCTGCCACTCGTCCAGGTCGGAGGTGACCGTGATGCGGGTGCCTGTGGCACCCAAGTCGTCGAGGAGATCGCGGGCCTGACGAGCCATCATCGGCAGATCCCCCGAATCGAGGCGTATGGCTCCCAGCCTGCCTTGAGTTAGCTCCACCCCTTTGCGGATGGCCGCCTCGACATCGTAGGTGTCCACTAGGAGGGTGGTCTCCACCCCCAGGGTGCTGAGCTGGGCCCGGAATGCCTCCTCCTCGGAGTCATGCAGAAGAGTGAAGGAGTGCGCCGCGGTTCCCATCGTCGGGATTCCGTAGGTGCGGCCGGCCTCCAGGTTTGACGTGGAGGCGAAACCGGCGATGTAGGCAGCCCGTGCAGCCCCGACCGCCGCCCATTCATGGGTCCGGCGTGACCCCATCTCCGCGCAGGGCCTGCCCTCGGCCATGGCGGTCATGCGGGAGGCGGCTGCTGCTATGGCGGAGTCGTGGTTGTAGATGCTCAGCAGCAGCGTCTCTAGGATGCAGGCTTCTGCAAAACTGCCCTCGACTGACAACACCGGTGAGCCTGGGAAGTAAGTCTCGCCCTCCTGGTAGCCCCAGATGTCTCCGCTGAAACGGTAGTCCGCCAGCCACTCGGCCAGGTTGTCGCGGATGATTCCCTGCTCCAGCAGAAACTGCAGGGTGGCGGGGTCGAAACGGAAACTGTCAATGGCATCCAGCGCCCGGCCGAGCCCTGCGGCCACTCCGTAGCGGCGTCCCTCCGGAAGACGCCGGGTGAACAGATCGAACAGGGAACGCCGGTTCGCGGTGCCTGCATCCATAGCGGCCTGCACCATCGTCAACTCGTAGTGGTCGGTCAGTAGCGCTGTCGTCATGGATCAAGCGTAGTGGGGCAGTTATCCAGGGGCGCATGGCAAGGATACGGGTAGTGGAGTGTATGCCGGCTGTAGGTACGATGACGGGTATGCGTCTTCGACCTGCTCCACTGCCCTTCTGCAGCCTTGAGGAACAGTCTGATGGTCAGCTCGCAGTGTTGGATGCTCCACGAGAGACGCCCGCGGAGGCCTGGGTGACGATTGTCTGGGATGATCCGGTGAACCTGATGGACTACGTCACCCACGTCTTCTGTGAATACTTCGGCTATCCGCGGGCGAAGTCGGAGGAGCTGATGCTCAGAGTCCACAACGAGGGCCGGGCTGTGGTGTCGATGGGAAATCGTGAGGCCATGGAACGCGATGTCCTGGCCATGCAGGGATACACACTCTGGGCGACCATGGAGCGGCAATGAGTCGCGGCGCATGGATCTTCCACGCGGGGGAGGGACGAGGACGGGTGCTGCGGATCCTGGTGGAACGTTACGTGCATGATCTGGAACCGCTGCTTCCGAGGATCGACTCCGACGACCCCCTAACCAGGCTGGATGCTGAACTCCAGGCCGAGTCTTCCTGCGACGAGATGGTCTCGGAGTCGCCTGGGCTGGAACGCTTCTTCCCACCCGCGCTCGTGGATGCCGATGAAGCTGGCCAGTTCCGCCGTCGTGCTGTCGTGGGCCAGGCCCGGAAGCGGGTGGAGGCGGCCCGTAAGGTCTTGGAAGGCCTGGGCGACGGGGAACGCAGCCAGGTTGTCGTCCTCAATGAAGACATCGACTCATGGGTGTCGGTGCTCGCCGCGCTCAGGGCACAGTGGCACGTCGAGCTGACTGGAACCACCGGTCGTTTGGCGGAGCCCACCGAGGAGGACATCGACAGGGATCCTGAGACCGCAGCCCTCCTCGACTGGCTGGGCCTGTTGATCGAGGATGCACTCCACGCCAAGTGGCAGGGGGAGGCGCTGTGAGCGAGCGGGAAGCCCCGATTGGGGTCTTCGACTCCGGTTTCGGCGGGCTGACGGTGATGCGTTCCCTGGTGGACCAGCTCCCCAACGAGGACTTCATCTATCTCGGTGACACTGCCCGGGCGCCCTACGGTCCCCGGCCGATCGCGCAGGTCCGTGAGTTCGCTCTCCAGGGTCTTGACCACCTGGCCGGCCGCGGTGTCAAGGCGTTGGTGATCGCCTGCAACTCCGCCAGCTCCGCTGTTCTGAGGGATGCCAGAGAACGTTATGACATGCCGATCCTGGAGGTGATCCTTCCCGCTGCCCGCCGTGCACTGACCGCCACGAGCAGCGGCAGGGTCGGGGTGGTCTGCACGGAGGCGACAGCGATGTCCCGTTCCTACGACGACGCCTTCGCGGTAGCTGGTGACATCCGTCTGACCACCCAGCCTTGTCCACGGTTCGTCGATTTCGTGGAGGCCGGCATCACCGGTGGTGATGAGCTGCTGGGCGTGGCCCGTGAATACCTGGCGCCCCTGCAGGATGCCGGCATCGACACCCTGATCCTCGGATGCACCCACTACCCGCTGCTGGCTGGTGTCCTCAACTATGTGCTCGGTGACGGGGTGGTGCTGGTCTCGTCGTCAGATGCCTGTGCTCAGGACACTTACGCGAGACTCACTCGCAAGGGTTTGCTGCACGATACCCCGCGGCATGCCCGCCGTGAGTTCCTCACCACCGGTGACGCTGATTCCTTTCAGGGTATCGGGGAGCGGCTGCTGGGGCAGTTCGTTCATGATGTCCATCAGGTTGCACTTCGCTGAACTCCGGTAGGTTTGCCCCATGATTCTGCGCATCGACGGCCGTCAGGCCGACCAGCTTCGTGAAGTCCGTATCACCCGCGGGTGGCTCGATCATGCCGAGGGCTCCGTGCTCGTGGAATTCGGGAAAACCCGGGTGTTGGTCGCCGCCTCGGTGACAGTCGGGGTGCCGCGCTGGCGGCGCGACACCGGCCTGGGCTGGGTAACCGCCGAATACTCGATGCTGCCCAGGGCTACCCACTCCCGTAGCGACCGGGAATCCGTGCGGGGACGGATCGGAGGACGGACCCACGAGATTTCCCGGCTGGTGGGACGTTCGCTGCGTGCCGTGGTCGATTATTCGGCGCTGGGGGAGAACACCATCGTCTTGGACTGCGATGTGCTGCAGGCCGACGGCGGCACCCGGACCGCTGCGATAACCGGCGCCTATGTCGCCCTGGCTGACGCCGTCTCCCACCTGCGTGAGCTGGACGTCCTCAAGGGTGAGCCGCTGAAGGACTCCGTCGCCGCTGTCTCTGTCGGTTTCGTGGAGGGTGTGCCGCTGCTTGACCTGGCCTATGAGGAGGATTCGCAGGCTGGTACGGACATGAACATCGTGATGACCGGGGCAGGGGAGTTCATCGAGGTGCAGGGAACTGCTGAGGGGGCACCCTTCAACCGCGCCGACCTGGACCGGCTGCTCGACCTTGGGGCAGCAGGCTGTGCTGAACTGACCCGGCTGCAGCGTGAAGCCCTGGCGTTGTGAGCCGCATCGAGAAGGTGGTGCTGGCCACCAACAATCCCAAGAAACTCACGGAGCTCCGGCGGGTGATGGCTGAGTCTGGGCTGGCGGTGGAGGTCCTCGGGCTGGCGGACTTTCCCGCCTACCCCGAGCCCATTGAGAGTGAGCGGTCCTTCGAGGGCAATGCCTTCATCAAGGCCGAAGCAGCGGCAAAACACACCGGCCTGCCGTCCCTGGCCGATGACTCGGGACTCGAGGTGGACGAGCTCAACTCCATGCCCGGTGTGCGCTCTGCTCGCTGGGCCGGGCCGGACTGCGACGACGCGGCGAACAACGCCCTGCTGCTGGCGCAGCTTGCCGGGGTGCCGGCGGATCAGCGTGGGGCACGTTTTGTGTGCGCCCTGGTGCTGGTGTCGCCCGTTGGTGAACGGCGCCTGTGGCGTGGTGAGATGCCGGGGCGGATCGCCGATGAGGAACGAGGCGCTGGCGGTTTCGGCTACGACCCGCTATTCCTACCTGACGGGGAGCACCGGACCTCCGCTGAGCTGACGGCAGCGGAGAAGGACGCCATCAGCCACCGTGGCAAGGCGGTCCGGGCTTTCATCACCTGGCTGGGGGAGCAGCGATGAAGACCTACCTGGATCTGCTGCGCCACATCATGACCGATGGGCTCGACCGCGGTGACCGCACCGGGACCGGGACCCGTAGCATCTTCGGGCATCAGATGCGCTTCGACCTCAGCCGTGGTTTCCCACTGCTGACGACCAAGAAGGTACACATCCGGTCTGTCTTCGGGGAGCTGTTGTGGTTCCTGCGCGGTGATACCAACATTGCCTGGCTGCACGAGAACCGCATCACCATCTGGGATGAATGGGCCGGTCCAGATGGCGATCTTGGACCCATCTACGGCTACCAGTGGCGTTCCTGGCCCACGCCCGACGGGAGGCACATCGACCAGCTGGCCCAGGTCATCGACGCGCTGCGGAGCAATCCGGAGTCCCGGCGGCATATCGTCTCGGCCTGGAACGTGGCTGACCTCGACGCCATGGCGCTTCCCCCATGCCACGCGCTGTTCCAGTTCTACGTGGCTGGCGGGAAACTGAGCTGTCAGCTCTATCAGCGTTCCGCAGACGTTTTCCTGGGACTGCCGTTCAACATCGCCTCCTATTCCCTGCTGACTCACCTGGTGGCCCAGGTGACTGGCCTTAGGGTTGGTGAGTTCATCCACACCCTCGGTGACGCGCATATCTACCACAATCACTTCGACCAAGTGAGAGAGCAGCTCGGTCGGGCACCCAGACAGTTGCCCCAGCTGCGGCTCAACCCCGAGGTGCGCGAGATCGACCGGTTCGAGCTGGCGGACATCACCGTCGAGGGATATGACCCTTACCCGGTGATCAAGGCACCAATCGCAGTCTGATCAGGGAAGATGCCGGTACAGCTCCTCCCAGAGGCCGGAGCGTTTCTTGATGTGGCGTTCGCGGTAGGCCCGCAGCCGGGAGACGTCTTCGGGCTCATCCTTGAGAGCTGATGCGACGATGGCCTCCGCCAGTTCTCTGCCACCTGGGGTCTCGTTGCCGAACCAGGCGGCGTGAACGGTGGCTGCCATCCCCGTGGAGACAGCTTCGGCTGTGGACATGGCGCTGGTCAGCCGCTCCACGCCCTCGCCAGAGGCCTTGCCGGAGCGGAGCTCCCGGAACACCTTGACGAGCACCTCGGTGGCGTCACGGCCCAGCCGGGCTGGAATGCCGGCGGCTTGCAGCATCGCGTTGGTCTCGCGTTCCACCAGGGCCATTTCCACCTCCAGGTTCTCGATGGGCCCGATGGTCTCGAAATTGAAGCGCCGTTTCAGCGCTGCCGACATCTCATTGACGCCACGATCACGGGTGTTCGCGGTGCCGATCACGTTGAAACCCCGTTTGGCGTAGAGCGTGCGATGGGCGGCATCCAGCTCGGGGATGGAGAGGATGCGGTCCGATAGGACCGACAGCATCGAGTCCTGCACCTCGGGGGCGCAGCGGGTGATCTCCTCGAAACGCACCACCTTGCCCTCACTCATACCGCGGTGCACCGGAGCCGGGACGAGGGAGCCCAGGGTGGGTCCCTCGGCGAGCAGCATCGCATAGTTCCAGGAATACTTGATGGCGTCCTCGGTGGTAGCCGCCGAGCCCTGGATCGTCAAGGTGGTGTCCCTGGAGATAGCGGCCGCCAACAGCTCGCTGAGAAGGGATTTCGCTGTTCCCGGCTCGCCGATCAGCATCAGGCCCCGGTTTGTGGCCAGCGACACCACGCAGCGTTCGACCAGGGAACGGCGCCCCACATACTTGCTCGTGACTTCTTGGCCGTCACCGAGCACGAACTCCACCACGGACTGCGCTGAGAGCTGCCAGCCAGGAGCTACCGGACGGTTGTCTTTCCTGTCACGCTGCCTCAGCAGCTCCAGCTCATCTGCGTAACGCAGTTCAGCAGGCGGGCGTTGCATATCTGGCATGTCAGCTCGCTATCTGGTTGATGGTGGCCAGCACCTCACTGGTGATCTTGGCTGGAACTCTGCTCCAGGGTAGGAGCTCCTTGTTCTTCAGATTCCACCCGAGGCCGTACCCCAGGTCCTTCGGATCGTGACATCCCCTCAAGACGTATACCGCCTCGAATTCCTGGTCCTCTTGTTCACCGAGGGGCCCCATCCACATGCCAGATGCATACTGGATGACCGCGGTGATGCCGGCATGCGGTATCGGAAGGCCGTACAGGCAGTAGCTTCCCGCATCGAGTGCCGCGCCGCGCTCCCAGCCGTATTTGCTGAAGGCGCCGATGAACTTGGTGGCGGGCAATTTACCCTGGGGCAGGGCGTGCAATCTCGTGTCCTCGCCCTGATCGTCGGGGAGCTGGAAGATAGGCCGATCGAGTTGTTTGAAGGGTGGGGTGAGTTCGTAGTCGGCCAGGACTTCGGCCCACTCAGCCTGTTGTTCATCGCTGAGATCCAGCCGGTGCGCGACGCCAATGGTGTGGCCCACGGCCTCGACAGGTTCATCCTGGGCATCGACAAGAGTGCCGTCCTCGTCAACGCGAGCGGTACTGACGAGGTTTTCTCCGTCGTGGATTGCCCAGACGAGACCGGCGAGAAGACGGCGTAGGACGGGGTGCGGCGCTATGAACTGGGCGTGATCCTCAGCACTCCAGCGGCGATCGAGGATCATGGCGCGTTCAAAGCGTTCCAATTGCACCTTCGCCAGGGATGTCACCGCCTTCTTGACGCTGTTGTACTCGGCCTTGGAAGCCTTCGCCAGTGCCGCATCGTCGCTTTTGTTGGGTGCCGGGAGAGTGCTGAGGACCTTGCCTTTGGGGCGTGAGCCGGCATCCAGAAGCCGTACCGCCAACTTTCCTTCGGGGGTCACATAGGCCAGGAACTGGCGGGGTCCGTAGTTGAAGAGGCGGGTGCCGCGTTCGTCGAGGCCACCATCGGAGAGGACCCGGTCTTCCAGCTCGTCGCGGGTGAGGCCGCGCTGGGTCGCGATCTCATCCATTGCCTCCCCGGCACGTTTCTTGAGCGCGGCGAATTTGACTTTGGAGGCTATCCCGGAGATCTGTTGCAGGGCAACATCGGTGGCGACGTTCCGCAGCGCGGCGAGGCCTTTCACCGCGCGCTGATGCTGGCTGATGCCAGGCCATTCCCGGATCAGCGGAGTGAGCGTGTGCACGAACTCGTTGTCCCCTAGCCAGCCGGCCCCGGTCATCAGCCAGCTCTGCTTGCTCGGAGCACCCGCACTCATCCAGAGCTTGAACAGAACCATGGCAAAACCATCCCGGCTGGCCCGGGTGGCGTGGTCGTGAACCGCCGCCACCAGGGGATGCCGTTCAGCGGCACTCAGGGCCCGGAGCAGTTCCTGGGTCTGCTCTGTGCCCAAGCGGTACTCGTCGATCATCACCGCTGGCAGGCTGTCGACGTGGAACGGAAGCTCCTGCTCCGGCGGCAAGGGAGTTGCCGCCAACGCCTCGGCCCACCACGCGGTGCCGGCAGGCAGCTCGGGGGTCGCGGCCTCGGCCAGGATCTCGTCGATGACTTTCCGGGTATTTCCCCTGGTCTGTGTGGCGATGTCTCGGAGCTGTTCGATGGGCAACTCGCGTATCAGGGGAGCCAGCGCCTCGGCTTGGGTCAGGGTGAGGCTCGCGGCGAGGGCCTGTGACATGTGGGAGCGGAGCCAATCTGAGGCTACCTCGGCAGCCTTGGTCCGGAGCGCACCCACGAAAAACTCGGTCATGCCGGGGCCATGCCCAGCCTCGGCGGCGGTCCGGAGCATAGCCAGGGCAATCTCCCGGGCCTGCTGGTCCAGCCAGCCAAGCAGAAGAGCGAACCCCTCACGTCCGGTGGCAACCAGCCACGGCACCACGCCATCCCAGTCCACGACGCGCGCCCCTGTGCGGCGTGCGAAGGCGACCCGTTCCTCGGCCGTGGGCAGTATCAGCCCTACCAGGGCCCAGTTCCTGCTGTCCTGGTCCTGGAGGATGTTCTTCGGCAGTCCAGCCAGGAGTTCCCGCGCCAGGTCTGGGTCGAGGGCCTTCAACCCCGCTGCTGTGAAGACCGATGTGTCGGTCATCTCGTAGCCGTAGTAACGGCGAGTGCTGAGAGGCTCAGGCAGCGGGGAGGGCAGCGAGGCGCGAGCGGCAGCTATCTCAGCGTCCGAACGGGTGGGCAGGATGGGACGGAGTATCAGGGCGCCTTCGACCAGCTCACCGAGCTGGCTGGCAGTCTTGCTGATGGGGCGGTGCCAGTTGGTGCGCAGCACGGCTCTCAGCCAGACTGGCCAGTCAAGATCACTGCCTCGCCAGGACGTGTACCGCCTCTTGGGGTCCCTCAGTTTCTCCAGGTATTCCACCCACCAGGCGATCCGCTCCGGGCTCGGTAACTTGTCGAACAGCGGCTCGCTGAGACGCAGGTGCTCATTGACATAGTAGCTGTAGCTGATCCTCTCCACGGAGGCGATACGCTTTGCCCGCTCCAACTCAGCCTCAGGATCGAAGAGCGAGTCATCCACCTCGATCTTCACATCGACATTGATGTCGTAGGCCTGTTCAAAAGGGGTGATCCTCAAACCGAGATCATCAGCTGCGGCATCCGTCACCTCAAGGGGCGCAGCACAGATGACTGCTTCCCGGACGACTTCCTCATCGCCCGCGACTGTCTTGGGACCGGGTTTGCCCTCGGGATGAGTAGGTGTAGCCGGTGCCAAGGAGTCTGTGGGGGCCCCGGGGTCGTCTGAGTATCCCCTCTTGATCTTGGCGGTTACCTGCTTTCCAGCCTCGGCGAGGGCCTTGTCCGCGGAATCGTACTGCTTCGTCTTGGTTGTGCCGGCGGTCCCGCAGCGGCCGTAGCAGACCGTGACCTGGGAGTTGGCCACATCGATGTACCAGAACTTGTCGGACTTGCCCTCTGTCAGTTTCAACCGTCGCTGCATGGCCAGGAAGCTTAAAGGGAGGCGCCGACATTTTTCGAGGACCCCTCAGACCAGCGGCTGCCCCAACGCTAGGACCAGCAGCAGCTGTTCAATCCGGCCCGGATCCTGGTCAGTCAGGAACGCCTCCACGTGATCAGCTATCAGCCGGCTGCCGGCCCGCTGGGCCTGCCGGATGAACTCCCGCCAGCCGTCATCGTGACGGTATATCCGGTCGGCCCCGGCGACCAGCAACTCGCCAAGGAGACTGGCCAGTTCCTGCAGCAACGCGCCTGGACTGGTGAGCTTCGGCTGTCCGGTGTCGCCAACGCTCAGCCTCAGCTCCAGTGCAGTCGGCTCTGCTATGTGGGGCTGGAACGGCACTTCGTCGCCGACCAACAGCAGGGGATCCACCGCGGGCTGCCGGGCACCCCACCGCCACCGGCCTGACACGAAGGCCTCTGCCGGGAAGGCTCTTTCCCAGCTCAGCAGACGGGCCAGAGTGGCTCGTACGCTTCCGTCACGCCGGGCACTGTGCCTGAGCGTCAGCCGCAATGGCTGCCCTGCCGCGTCCAGCAGCTCTGCCACCAGGCAGGAGCTGGCTGGGTCGAAATGGATGTTCCTGACCCCGGTGACCCGGCAGGCCGCGAGATCCGTACCCGCCGAGCGATCGTCGAGGACGGCGGGCAGGCGCGTCTGCTGGGTGGCGAGCTCAGCCACCGTCTCCACCCGGAACGGGGCCTCCAGCTGGTCGATCGCCCCAGCAGGCAATCCCACCGCTGGGCGGTTGGTGTGTGAGAAGTCCCCGTGGCCGAACATCCGGCCACCCAACGACATCACCTGCCCACCAGCCCAGCTTCCGATAGCGATACCTGCGACCACGCTGCCGGCGAGACGTGACGATGACTTGCCATCCTCGTCCGTGATCCGTTTCGTGACTCGCATCGGGCTGCCACTGCGGGCATCGACCAGGTAGGCAACCAGGCGGCAATCGGTGTCCAGCTCGATGAACTCGGTGCCCAGACCGATGAGCCGTGCCTTGGACACCCGAGTGTCCTGGGCTGGGGAACCCGCGACCAGGCGGTCTGGTACCCGCTGCGGAGCGCCATTGCTTAACGATGCGGTCCGAGCCAGCAGCTCAGCCGCCAAGCTGACCAGCCGTGACGGGGTGAACTCCTGGCTGCGGGCCTCGTAGCGGGCCAGCTCATCCAGCAGCTCATCTAGGACGCCGGCAACGTGATGTAGCTCGGCCTCGCGGGCTCTGGACGCCAAGCGCCGCCAGACTCCGCGCAGATTCCGGTGTCCTGCTTCTGCCCCGACTGTCACCAGCTCCTTCACGGCGTGCCAGATCTCTGCGAGCAGCACAGGATCTGGTCGCCAGGCATCCCCTGCCACACAGACCAGCCCAGTCTCACCGAAACCGCGTCCCCCCGCTGCCGCGACAGCCATAGCGACGTGGAGACAGGGGTCGGGGTCACGGCAGGTGCAGCGCACATAGTTGAGGTCGGCCCCGGCCAGGAAACGTACCGAGACAGGGACTGGGTGATGGATGCGCACCACCGTGATACCTCTGACGCTTCCGACATGGGCCAGCAGTCCCTGCCTGATCAACTCACCAGCCTGCCGGAGAGCCGTGGCTGTGAGGCTGGCTTCCAAAGCATCCTGGGTGATGGCCGCAGGATCGAAGGAGTCAGCATTCGCTGGCTCCGGGGAGTCACAGGGATCGGCCTTGGGGGCCTTTTTGGCCTCTGGCGCGGATTGACTGGCTTGGTAGTGCAGGACTGCGCGGATGATGTGGCGGCAGTTGCTCGCGGCCAGGCAGGTGCAGCTCCACTCTGCGAACGGCCGGTCCGCATACAGGACGCAGGTGGTGTCATCGCCTGCGGTCACCGTCACTGTGCCATTCTCGGCTTCCATCACGTCGAGGGTGGTGGTGCCGAGCTCCTTGCGGGCTCGTCGTAGGGTTCCCTTGTTGGTCAGGTCCTCTAGCGCGGTTTCGCTCAGCGCAAGCAGGTCGGGCCGGGTCACCGGATTGCCTCCGCGACCCAGTCGGCCAGCTCGTAGGGGGTCATGGACCCCACCTGCGCTCCTCTGCTCGCCAAACGCTGGCCCAGAGCCTGGTCCAGGGAGGCAGCTCCTGTCGCATTCAATGCTCCCAGGATCAGCACCCTGCTGCCTCCCTGCACCATCCGGGTGACGCACTGGATCAGCTCATGCTCTGAACCACCTTCGTAGAGGTCGGTGATGAGCACCACCATCGCCCGCCGCGGCTCGGTGATCAGCGATTCTGCGTAGCGCATCGCCCTCCCGATGTCGGTGCCACCACCGAGCTGCACTTTCATCAGCGTCTCCACGGGATCGTTGACATCCGAGGTGAGATCCACCACTGCCGTGTCGAAGGCGATCAGATGGCTTTTGAAAGCTGGGAGTCCATGGAAGATAGAGGCCGTGACCGCGGCGTGGATCACTGATTCGGCCATTGAGCCCGACTGGTCCACCGCCACGATGAACTGCCATTTCTCCGACTGCCTACGGGTGCGTGAATAGAAGACTGGCTCCGAGATGACCAGCTGCTTTGTCTGGGCCGAGTAGTTCTTCAGATTGGCGCGGATGGTGCGTTTCGGATCGAAGTTCGCCGCCACCTTGAAGAAGCTACGCCGGTTGGGATCCCGGCGTCCGGTGAGGGCGCGACGGATCCGGGGACGCATCCTCTCCACCAGCTCAGCGATCACCTTCCTGACGATCTGCCGGGCGGCTTGGAGGACTTCAGAGTTCATCAGGTGTTTAGTCTTGAGGATCGCCTGCAGCAGGGTCTCGGAGGGCTCGACCCGCTCCAGGAGGTCTTTGTTCGTGACCATCTCCACCATGCCGTAGCGCTCCAGGGCGTCTTCCTCGATCAGCTCAATGGTGCGTTTCGGGAAGAGAGTGTGCACCTCATTGATCCAGGTGGGAATGCTCAGTGATGACCCCTCGCCGCTGGCTCCGCAGCCACTGTTCTGGTTCTCCCTGTCGTACAGGTACCCCAGGGCATCGCACTGGGCCTGCTGCCTCGGACCCAGATCACCGAGCTGTTCTGAGCCCCGTCCCAATACGAGCCGCCACCGCGTCAGCCGCTCATCCATGCCGCCTCCCGAGGAAGCGATCGATCGTTGCTGCGATCACCGATTCGAACTCGGTGATAGCTGCCGCGTCCTCCGCCGAGCCCGAGAAGGGTAGGAGCGCCGATCCAGCGGCCTCTCCCAGAATCAGCTGGGCCACCTGGAAGCGTTCGCGCGGGGTGTAACGGCTGAAGGCACGACGCAGTCCTGGCAGGGAGGCGTAGAAGACCTCGTCACTGAGGCCGCTCAGGATCTCATCAAGGCGCAGAAGCGCCTCCGGCCGTCGTAGCGCCGCCTCCCGTGCGACACCCAGGAGGCCAGCCACGAAATCGCCGAGCTGTTCTGGCACCGCCACCACCGACAGCAGTGAGGCGATCTCCGGATCCGGTCGTGCTCCAGCCAGCCACTGTGCGCCCAGCGCTGCTCCCCTGACGGTGGGTGCCTGTCTGTCGTCGTCCACCACTCCTGACAGCGCTTGATGGTAGGCATCGATGTCATAGGACAGGTTCTCCCCGACCCGCTCGGCACTGTCAGTCAACTGGCAGATTGCCTGGATGAATTTTTCAAGCTCTGGGCCTTCCGGAAGCGGTGCCAGACGCTCCAACAGGCGCACCGAACGGTCGAAGGCCGTCGCCAGCAGCTGCCCTAGATCGACCCGGCCGGTGGCCCGCAGAATCGGGTCGTAACGGTAGAGCCGCATCAGCACACCGACAGCAGCGCCGGTTCTTATCAGGTCACCTGACGTGGCCAGCAAGGTCTTAGTACGGGCCTGGAGACTGACTGACAGCCGCGCGACTCCGCACAGGGCTGCCTCCAGGACGAGGTCCGCAGCCGCAGCGGGGTCAGAGGTGATGTCAGCGGCCCGGGCCAGCAGGCGAGCCGTGACAGCTTGCTCCCGGTTACCGCCGTAGCGGGCGGCCTCTACCAGGGATCCCTCAAAGGATGGGGTCCAAGCCAGGTGCCAGCGCTCGACCCCATCACGATCAGCTGCGGACGTGAGCTTGACCCCCGGGATGCCTAGGGCGACCAGGGAATGCAGCAGACGTGACCGGCGTAGGCCGGTGTCGGTGGGAAGGTCAGCGGCCTCCTCTCGGCTCTTCGGGCTGGGCAGCAGCCCGAGGGACTCAAGCCCAGTGCGCAGCTCAACCGTGAGCGGTGGCTGCCGGGTGCCGTCAGCCAGGCGTCCCAGACGATCGCCACGCAGGGCATCGCGGACGTGGTGCAGCAGTGGGTGGTCTTGGCCAGAGTCGTCCTTGACCAAGGCAGTTGTGATGCCCTCCACGAGGTCAGTGCGCCAAACCTGCTGATGACCCCGGAGCTGGGCGAGGGCTCCGGCAGTTGTCTGGACTGCGATCAGGTCGGCGGGGGAGAGGAACTGCCTGGCTTTGCGCAGGCTGGTCACCACCTCTGCCAGCAGCTCCTCGCTGGTGCCATGCCGGCCTTCGGCACGGTCGCGGTACAACCGGTCGTAGAAACCCGGGTTCGGCTGGCCTGCGTCGTAGCCGTCGAGGGCATCTAGAGCCGCATAGGAGGTCGGTGTCAGCGCGATGCCGTAGCGGTCGTCATCGGGTGGGGGCGTCCAGATCTCCACCGGTTTCACCTCACCACGCAGCAACGTCTGCAAGCCGTCAATATGCGCAGCACCGCAGATCACCAGTAGATCGTCGCCAAAATACCGCTGGGCAGCTGCTATGCGATGGGCCATGTGTGCCTCGCGAGCTTCAGTCTCTGGGTCAGGCGCGCCACGCAAAATCGACCCGAGCAGCCCAATCCGCTCCCGGTAGGTCTCCAGCGACAGTTCCGGATCGACCTCGAGCAGTTCATCGAACAGGCTGGCCATGTCATCAACGCCGAACTCGCGTGCGAGTCTCTCAGCCGCCTCGCGGATGGGCGCGGCCTCGGCATAGCGGTTCTCCGCAACGGCTATATCAGCGAAAGCCAGCCACGGCAGGTCGATGAACTCGACCGGTACGCCCTGACGGTGCGCGGTACGCAGCGCAGCCCACTCCGGGCTGTAACTGGTCAGGGGATAGAAGCTTCCCCGGCGGATACCCCACTCAGCGCTGTCCTCGGGAGCATCCGGGAACATCGGAGCCCACGAGTAGAGCATGACCGGCAACTCATGGCCGAGCATCAGCTCTTCCAAGCGCGGGTTGTACTCGGTGGGTCCCTCGATGAGAACCGCGGAAGGCGGTGCGTCGGCGATTCTCTGGGCGACGAGACGTGCCGCTGTGGGCGAATGATGCCTGACCCCGAAGAACTCGATCACGCCGTCATTCTGCCCGAGGCTCCCGACTTTTCCGGTCAGTCCGGTGAGCTGCGCAGGCGACGGCCTCCTGAGCGCTGAGCAGAACCACCTGGCGCAGGTAATCTTCAGGAGGCAGGATTATCTGGCGCAGGCCAGGGCTGGTGTTGACGCTTGGGAGGGCTGATGCGGATAGTCGCAATCGCGGCCGTTGCCGACAATGGTGTGATCGGTTCCGGGGAGGACATGCTCTGGCACATCCCCGCCGACTTCCGGCGCTTCAAGGCTGTGACCACAGGCAACACCCTGATCTTTGGGCGCCGCACCCATGAACAAACCGGCTGGCTGCCTGACCGGCGCATCATCGTCGTCACCCGGCAACCGGACTGGACTGACGAGGGAGTCGAGGTCGCGCACTCCCTTGAGGAGGCGATCCAGCTTGCCCAGACAACCCCCGAGAAAACCTGCTTCATCGGAGGTGGTGGAGAGATCTACGCTGCGGCATGGCCCTACCTGACTGAGCTGGACATCACCAACGTCCACCAGGAACCAGAGGGAGCCGCGACATTCCCGCTGGTCACGTCGCACGAGTGGACTGAGGTTAGCCGCGAGATCCATGAGGGATATGACTTTGTGCGGTACCTGCCGAGCCCAGCCGTCGACTGAATTCAGTCGGGGCTGGCCGCTAACCTGACTTTCATGCGCGCCACTCCCAGCATCCTGCACCTGGATCTGGATGCTTTCTTCGCAGCGGTTGAGCAGCGCGACAAGCCCAGTCTGAGGGGCAAACCTGTGATCGTCGGAGGTGCCGGGCCGCGTGGAGTGGTGGCCACTGCCAGCTACGAGGCCCGGGTTTTCGGGGTGCGATCCGCCATGTCAGGGACGGAGGCCAGGCGCCGTTGCCCACACGCCGCCTTCCTGGGCGGCCGCTTCAGGGCCTACCGGCAGTCATCGGATGCTGTGATGGAACTGCTACGGGAGATCTCACCCCTGGTGGAGCCACTCAGCCTGGATGAGGCATACGTTGACCTTGAAGCCAGCGACTGGGACCTTGGGAAACTCGACGAACACGTCACACAGCTGCGAGCGGAGCTGACTAGGCGCACAGCCGGGCTGACCGCATCGGTCGGAGTGGGCAGCAGCAAGTTCCTGGCCAAACTGGGATCGGAGGCGGCCAAACCCGATGGCGTCCGGATCATCGTTCCCGGCGAGGAGACGGAGTTCATCTCTCCAAAGCCAGTGCGAGCCATCCCCGGGGTCGGGCCGGTGACGGAGGCGAAACTGCTGACACTCGGGTTGGTGACTGTGGCAGACCTGAGAGCTGCCGATCCCCGTGAATTGGTGCGTGAACTGGGCCATGCCGTCGGCGAATCGCTCTATCTGCTCGCACACGGCCGTGATGACCGTCAGGTCAAGGCGGAGAGGGAAGCGAAATCCATCTCCATGGAGGACACCTTCCCCGCCGACCTCACCGACCGAAACCAGTTGGCTGTGATACTCAGGCGCGACGCGGAGTCCGTCGCGGGACGGCTGCAGCGGGCAGGGCTGTTCGCTCGCACTGTCGCAGTCAAAGTCCGGCTGGCGGACTTCACCACGGTTTCGAAAGCCAGGTCTCTCGGTGGGGCAACCGACCGTAGTGAGGTGATCGGCCATGTCGGTGAGGAACTACTCGCCGAAGTCGATGTACGCAGTGGGGTGAGGCTGCTTGGCATCGGCGTGAGCAACTTCACCCGTGCCGCCCAGGAGCGCCTGTTCGATGATGAGTCGCCAGCCGCCGGGGAAACCGAGACCGAGATCAAGATGGATACCTCCGGGGTGCGGGGTAGGGGATTCTTCCCCGGAGCGGACGTGATCCATGAGCAGATGGGACGCGGCTGGGTGTGGGGATCCGGCCTGGGCCGGGTAACAGTCCGTTTCGAAACCAGACGCTCTGGATCTGGTCCGGTCCACACCATCCTGGCGGATGACCCGTCGCTGCGGCTCGCCGAGGACTTGCCCAGCCTGCCCGCAGCCAGGCCTGAGACAGAGATAGGGATGGGGCACAGCACCCGGTAAACTGATCCCCGCTGACCGACGTGGTGGAATTGGTAGACACGCAGGATTTAGGTTCCTGTGCCTTGCGCGTGAGGGTTCGAGTCCCTTCGTCGGTACTTACAAGGTGTTGCGCCAACTTTGACCTGTCAGGTGGTCTCTCGCTTCTGCAATGGGTTACAGGCCCAGTTCTCCGGCCATGCTGTCGACAGCCTCTTTGGCGGTGATCAGGCTAGCTCCAGTCAGCTCCCGGTAGCGTTTGATTGCAGCGATCTTCTGGTTCCGCCGGATCAGCGTGATCACCTCATGGCGTCCCTGATGCTGGAGCGGGACAGGCTGCTGCGGGATGCGGTGACCCGATTTCCTATCCTTGCCGGACTTGGACATAAAGAACCAGCCCGCACCGATGAGAAACATCCAGAAGAGCCAGTGATGGGACAGTATCCCCAGGACCAGCAACGTCACGATGATGACTAACGGCGTATTCCACTGTTGCCGTTTCGCGGGAGTGTTGCCGTCAGCGGCGGTTTGCGGCAGGGGAGACGGTGCGGCGTTGTATCCCAGGTCACCTGGCACACGTCCGGGAAGATCACTGAACAAGAGAGCGATATCCCCCTGGGTCCTTGCGTTCAACGCCATGGACATGCGTTCATCGAACTCCTCAGCGGTGATCCGACCAGCGCTCATATGTTCACGCAGCAGCTCAATCGCCTCGTCACGTTCGGAGTCCCCGATACGCAGGTTGTCTTCACCGGCCATGTGATAAACAGTAGCGGGCCTGAGAAAGAACACTGCGTTCATGTCACCTGTCGCGCACTCCATTCGTGCACGGCCCTTCTGAAAGACTGGTGCTATGAGTCTTCACGATGTGCGACGCGACTATAGCGGGGATGTGCTGCCACAGGACCTGGCCTCTTTCGAGCCATGGAAGTTCTTCACCAGATGGATGGATGATGCAATCGCGGCTGAAGAGGTGGAGCCGAACGCCATGCTTCTGGCCACCATCGGCTTGGATGGACGCCCACGTTCCCGGGTGGTATTGCTGAAGGACGCGTCTTCACAGGGTTTGGTGTTCTTCACCCACTACACCTCGCCCAAAGGTGAGGAGCTGGCTGCCAATCCGGTTGCTTCCGCAACGTTCTGGTGGCCTGTGCTGATGCGCCAGGTGCGAGCGGTGGGCACGGTGACGAGACTCAGCCGCTCCGAGAACGAGGCATACTTCTCCGAACGTCCCCGGGCCAGCCAGATAGGGGCGTGGGCGTCGCGGCAGTCTGCTCCCGTCATCTCCCGTGACGAGCTGCTTGAGGCAGCCTCCCAGGCCGCGGCCCGGTTCGAGGGTGTTGATGTACCGTGCCCGCCTGCATGGGGTGGATACCGCATTGACGTCGACGAGTTCGAGTTCTGGCAGGGCCGGTCCGGCAGGCTCCACGACCGTGTCCTGACCAAGCGCGCCGACGATGCTTGGGAGGCCACGCACATTCAGCCCTGACCGGGAATCCCGGCCAGGGCTGAAACGAGTGGGGAGGGGTTATTTCTTCGAATGTTCTGATTCGCGTCCCTTGCGCCGCCGGAGTTTGATCCGTAGCGGTTTGCGAACCTTTGGGGATGTATCGGAGGACTCGTCGACTACGGTGATGACCTGATCTTCCAGGTGATCAACCACAGACTCTGTCACCTGTTCTGTAACCTTGTCGACTACATGCTCAGCCATCTCCCGGTGCAGTATCTGGTTTTCCAGTTTCAGTCGTTGTCTGTGTTCGCGGCTGAAGGCTCGTAGTGTTGCGATGCAGGCCAGGACCATCACCACACTGAATGGCGCTGCGGCAAGGATCGTCATGGTCTGCAATGCCCCAAGACCCGCCGTCAGGTCACCTGACGACGCTCCTCCCCACAACAGCACAGCCGCGATGCCGCCGCCCAGCACTGCCCACATCACCCGGGTCAGTACGGGTGGGTTTTGTTCTCCACCCGTCGCGATCATATCCACGACGAAAGCCGCTGAATCCGCGCTGGTCACGAAGAAGATCACCAGCAGGATCAGGAAGCCGACCACCAGCACGGTGTTCGCGGGTAGGTGGTTAAGCACCTCGAACAGCGCGGTGACGCTGTTGACCTTCCCATCCGAGACGATGTTGCCCGGGCCGTATAGCTGCTGCCACAAGGCTGTTCCGCCCATGATCGAGAACCACAGGAAAGTGACCAGCGCAGGCACGGCGAGCACTCCCATGACGAACTCGCGGACAGTCCGCCCTCGCGAGATACGGGCGATGAAGATGCCGACGAACGGCGACCAGCTTATCCACCAGCCCCAGTAGTAGGTGGTCCAGGACCCAAGCCAGGTCTCGCCTGGAGCTCCCTGGTAAGGCAACGTCCGGAAACTCAGGCTGACAAAATTGCTCATGTAGTCGCCAATGGTCTGGACGAACTCGCGCAGCACGAACAGAGGCTGACCCAGCACCAGCACAGCGATGGTGAGCACGGCGGCCAGCACCAGGTTTGTGTTCGACAGCCATTTGATGCCGCGGTCCAGTCCGCTGAGTACCGAGCAGGTGGCCAGTGAAGTGATGATGACGATGACAACCATCAGCACCCAGATGTTCGACTGCAGTATCCCGAGGTGCTCCAGCCCGGCACTGAACTGCGAGGCACCGAAACCAAGCGAAGCGGCAACTCCGAAGAGAGTCCCGACGATAGCGAAGACATCAACGACATCCCCTATCCAGCCGCGCACATGACGGCCGAACAGCGGCTCCAGCGCCCATCTCAGCGACACCTTCCGCCCCTTCCGGTGCACTGTGTAGGCGATGGCCAGGCCTACGACGATGTAGACGGCCCAGGCTGACAACCCCCAGTGAAGGAAAGACGTGGTCATGGCTGCCTGTGCTTTCTCCGCATCGGGAGTGTCTGCCGGCGTACCGGGCGGGGGGGAGGCGTAGTGGCTCAGTGGCTCTGCGACTCCCCAGAACACGAGGCCGATTCCCATGCCAGCTGCGAAAAGCATGGCGAACCAGCTGACCAGTGAATAGGCGGGTGGGTCATCATTTTTTCCGAGTGTGATGTTGCCATAAGGGCCGAAGGCCACAAGCAAGGCGAACGCTACGAAGCCAGCAACGATCAGGCTGTAGTACCAGCCCAGGTCGTTGACCACGGAGGTGTTCGCGTCTTTGAGGATGTCGCCCAGCCAACGCGGAGCCAACGCCGCGACTCCGACGAAACCCAGCACGAGTACCGCAGTCGGCGCCGCGACCGCTATCTTCCAGGGACTCTTCTGCTGTTGAACCATTCGGCTAGTCTTTCAGAAGTTGGGGGCAAACTTTCGTTAGCTCCAGGTGTAACCTTCGTTATCGACCCCATTTCAGGGGTGCGAACCCCTTACATGGCCTGGTTGATGTGAGTAGAGTCAAGGCCAGCCAGGGTCGGGGTTGAGATCCTAGCGAGTCCGTTGGCTTCGTGCGAAGATGCAGAAAGGAACTCAGAGGTGAGCGAGCCAGCCACACCAGTCCCTCCGCAGGTATCTCAGGTTCCAAGCCAGTCTTTCCAGCCTCCTGCGCCACTTCGCTCCTTCACTGCGACCCCAGGCAAGGTGACGCCGGGAGCCTGGGCATACGAGACCGCCATGAGGGTCTTTCAGGCTGTCCTCGGCCTCCTGCTCATAGTCGGTGGTGGCCAGATCGGGTTCCCGTTCGGGATGGGGTATGGCTCAGGCGGCAATGGTGGGTTCTTCCAGGCGCTCATCGTGCTCATCGGGATCGCCCTCTTGGTTGCGGGCATCGTCAGGCCTTTCAAACTACGTTGACTGGCCGCACCGGTGCTGAACTACCTCCGGATGGGTTTGCTGCTCATCGTCGTTATCGCAGGCCTGCTGCTCCCCATCACCGGCGAAGCGGTGATGGCATGGATAGCAGGAGGCGGTTTCATCCTGGTGCTGGTGCTCAGTCACCCGGCGGTGGGCAAATGTGCCGGGTCGGATCGGGATCAGGCTGGGCAGTCCACCCAGCGCTGACCTGACACCGTGGCCTTAAGCGAGCCTGTCGATAGGGCAGAGAGTGCAGAGTCGAATTCATCACGGCTGGTTGCTGGGATGGCGACGGTGACTTTGGCGCATTCACCCCACTCGATGCCCTCGACGAGGACCGCGGCTCCGGAGGGCAGCACCAACCCGCGTAGCGTGTCTTCCACCGTGCCGATGCTTGCGAAGCCGACCTCCAGGGTTAGCAGGGAACACAGCTTGACTCGCCGGGTTCCAGCAGCCTCGACTGCCTGCGCCACGGCGTCGGAGTAGGCCCGCACCAGTCCGCCAGCCCCCAGCTTGACGCCTCCGAAATACCGCGTCACCACAGCGACCACGTCGGTCAGATGGTGTGCGTGCAGCACGCTCAGCATCGGTGTTCCAGCAGTCCCGGCTGGTTCCCCGTCGTCGGAGGAACGCGAGATGCGGGTACCGGGCCCCAGTACAAAGGCTGAGCAGTGATGCCGGGCATCGAAGAATCTGGAACGCTGCCCATCGATCACGGCTCTGGCCGCTTCCTCGGTGGTGACGCGGCATAACCGGGTCAGGAACCGTGAACGTTTGATCTCCAGTTCCACGTCTACCCCGTGGCCGGCCTCTGCGTCGACAGTGAGGAACTCAGACACCGAGCTCGCGGCGTAGCTTTGCGACGTGTCCAGTTGCCCTCACGTTGTACTGAGCAACGCGGATCGTTCCCTCGCCCTGAGTGTTCACGTCGATCACGAAGGTGGAACGCAGCACCCCCTCGACCTCTTTGCCATACAGTTTCTTGACGCCAAAGGCGCCGTAGGCATCGAGCGCGCTGTGCTGCGGATCTGACAGCAAGGTGAAACCTACATCGGAGGTGGTCGTGAACTTGGCCAGCTTCTCGACAGTGTCGGGGGAGATCCCGATGATGCTGTACCCAGCCTTCGTGAAGGCCTCCTGAGCTTCTGTGAAATCCACAGCCTGGGTGGTGCAGCCTGGTGTCATCGCTGCAGGATAGAAATATACGATGACTGCGCGGGAGGAGTAATCGGCCAGTGAGACCGGTTTGCCGTCGGCATTGTTCAGTGTGAAGGCAGGTGCGATAGAGCCAGGGGTTAAACGCGCAGTCATGCCGTCAGTGTAGTTGGGCTTCAGCCTCTAAGCTGGTATCCGACTGCTGAAGTAAGGGGAAGCAATGGACAGCGACACCACTCGCACTGTGGATGAGATCCGCGCTGAGCTGGCCAGCAACCGGCAGGCCCTGGCGGGAGCCATGGGGGAATGCGTCGACTCTATGAAGCCAGCGAACATCGCTAGGCGCGGCATCGACGACGCCAAGAACCTCGTCGCTGGTGAGTTCAGGGCAGTCAGGGACGAGCTACAGGACGAGAACGGCTGGCGTGTGGATCGCCTGATGATTATAGGGGGAGCGATCCTCGGGGTGGTGCTGTTCGCTGCCACGCTCTCCGCGGTAGGACGCAGAAAACGCTCATGAACTTACGATAAAGGCCCCGGGAATCTGGGGCCTTTGCGCTGTACACCACCAGGGACTCGAACCCTGAACCCGCTGATTAAGAGTCAGCTGCTCTGCCAGTTGAGCTAGTGGTGCGCGGGCCAGCTTCCCGGCCCAGTACACCACCAGGGACTCGAACCCTGAACCCGCTGATTAAGAGTCAGCTGCTCTGCCAGTTGAGCTAGTGGTGCTTGCGCGAAGGCAGATAATACTCCTTTCGCGGGGGTAAGTGAAATTCAGTGCGGGCTTTGAGGTGCCGGCAGGGTCCAGTGGGGCGAGGATGCCTGATCCCATAGGGCCCCCAGGGGCTGGGAATCCTGGGGGCGACCACAGGCATTATCTGCGTGAGGCTCCGGTACCGTGAAGCCGCTAGGCGTTTGCTGGCTCCAGTGTGCCTGCTCCCCGGTGCCTGATCCTCGGACGAATGCTGACCTCGTGTGCTGGTTCTTCCTGGCCTAGGACTGTGAAGCCGTAGTCTGCGATCATGGCCAGGTCCTTGGCGCCGGCCTGCCCCTCGCTGGTGAGGTAGTCGCCCAGGAATAGGGAGTTGCAGATCTCCAGGGAAAGAGGCTGGAGGCTGCGAAGATGCTGCTCTCGCCCGGCTGCCACCCGTACCTCTTTGTCTGGATGGACGAAGCGAGTCATCGCCAATATGCGCAGGCAGCGCTGCGGGGTCAGGTCAGCATGGCCCGCCAGAGGAGTGCCGTCGAATGGCATCAGGAAGTTGACGGGAACCGAGTCCGCTTGGATCTTCTGCAGTGCGAAGACCACCTCGACCAGCTGCTCATCGCTTTCGCCCATCCCGGCGATCAGGCCTGAGCAGGCACTGAGTCCATGCTCTCGGGCGTGCTGGACGGTCTGCTCTCTGTCCTCATAGCTATGGGTGGTACAGACGTTTCCGTAATGGGATTTGGCTGTGTTCAGATTGTGGTTGTAGGCATCGGCGCCGGCGTTCGCGAGCCGTTCGGGCTGGCCCTCCTTCAACTGCCCCAGGCAGGCGCAAACCTCCACATCAGGATGCTCGGCCTTGATCTCGCCGATGATCTCCGCAACCTTGTCCACGTCGCGGTTGGACGGACCGCGGCCGCTGGCCACCAGACAGACGCGTTGTGCGCCGCCGGCTATCCCAGCCTCTGCAGCCGCCACGGCATCCTCGTTCCTGAGCCATCGGTATTTCAAAATCTCGGCTTGGGAACCAAGCCGCTGGGAGCAGTAGGAGCAGTCCTCTGGGCATAGCCCTGACTTGAGGTTGATGAGGTAGTTCACCTTCATGGTGGTGCCGAAATAATGCCGTCTCAGCTGGCCTGCCGCGGCAACGAGGGGCAGGGTCTGTGAATCTGGGAGGCGCAGTATCTCAAGTGCTTCCTCAGGGGTGATGGCGCGGCCCGCTATGACCTCGCCGGCGAGCTGATGCAGGTCCATGGTCTCTCCTCCATGACAGTTTGAACAGTGTTCAAACTAGCAGATCAGCTTGTCCCGAAAATCATCAGTGGGGCCAAGGTGTCAGCTTCACGGGGTCTGGCCGTATGGCTGAGGCAGGCAGAAGCCGTCGCCTGCCTCCTGCGGCCCTGAGGCGTGTTGATTCCTTGTACTCGCCGTGATCTTGGCCTCAGTGGGCAGCGGCGGCTGGTATAAATCCTTGAAGAGGAAAGGAAAATTCTATGAAGATTGGAATCATCGCAGGATCGACTCGGCAGGGGCGCAATTCCGCAGGTGTCGCGCACTGGGTGGCGCAGGGCGTGGCCGGGCGTGAGGGCGTGGAGTCTGTGCTGCTTGATCTCGCCACCTTCGAGCTGCCTATGTTCGATGCTCCGATGCCTCCCATGATGCTGAACCGCAAGTACGAGTCAGACGCGGTCAAGGCCTGGAGCCAGGCTGTTGATGACTGCGATGGGTTCATTTTCGTCCTGCCGGAATACAACCGTTCGGTTCCAGCGGTGTTGAAGAACGCAATTGACTGGCTAGCTCCCGAATGGATGGACAAGACCGCGGCGTGTGTGGGCTATGGCTCAGCCAACGGAATCCGTGCTGTTGAGCACTGCCGCAGCATTCTGACCAACTTCAACATGCACGTGATCCGCCCACAGGTTGCCCTGTCGATCTTCACCGACATCTCTGACGGTGCCGTGGTGCCCAGTGAGCGCCTTCAAGGGGATCTCAAGAACATGGTCGACGGTCTGGTCGCCGTCATCGCCCGCAGGCAGGCCTGAGGTATTCAATCCTGAGGTATTCAATACCGAAACGCCTTCCCAGCATGATCATGCTGGGAAGGCGTTTCTCTGCGGATCAGGGTTTCAGGAGCACCTTGATGGCGCGGCGCTCATCCATGGCCCTGTATCCCTTGGCTGCCTCGTCCAGAGGAAGGTGTAGGTCAAACACCTTCCCCGGGTTGATCCTTCCCGACAGGATGCGGTCGATCAGGTCCGGCAGGAAGCGACGCACAGGAGCGGGGCCACCGTGCAGGTGCACCTCGGTGCCGAACAACAGGCCACCGGGCAGATTCACGTCGTGGGAGACGCCGACGAAGCCGACGTGACCACCTGGGCGACAGGCACCGATGGCCTGTTCCATGGACTGCTGAGTGCCAACCGCCTCGACGACGCTGTGGGCTCCCAGGCCGTTGGTCAGGTCTTTGACCTGGGAAATGCCTTCTTCGCCACGTGCTTCCACGATGACAGTCGCACCGAACTCCCGGGCGAGCGCCTGGCGCTGTGGGTTGCGCGACATGGCAATGATCTTTTCAGCGCCCAGCTCCCTGGCGGCCAGGATGGCCAGCAGCCCGACGGCGCCGTCACCCACGACCGCCACCGTCTTGCCTGGGCCAGCCTCGGCGGCAACTGCCCCGAACCAGCCGGTGCCAAGTACGTCGGATGCTGCCAGCAGCGAGGCCAACACTCCGGCATCGTCAGGACGGCCACCGGGCACAACGACGAGGGTGCCGTCAGCTTGTGGCACTCGGGCGAACTCGGCTTGTGTGCCTCCGACGAAGCCGCCGTTGACACATCGGGACTGGTAGCCCGATTCGCAGATCTCGCACGTGTTGTCTGAGATGCAGAATGAACCGACCACGAAATCGCCGGGCTTGACTGAGGTCACAGCGGACCCAGTTTCCACTACGGTGCCGACATATTCGTGCCCCATGTGACGGTTGTCCGCGTCATCATGGCCTCGGTATGGCCACAGGTCTGAGCCACAGATACAGGCGGCGGCGAGTTCGATGATCGCGTCAGTGGGTTCGATGATCTCCGGGCGCTCTGTCTCGGTGACTACCACATTGCCTGGCGCCTGCATTATTACTGCTCGCATGATGACTCCTGAGAAATTGTTGGACTGTGGGATGCGCAACCCAATCTATCCTCTGCCCTGAAAGACGTCCTTAAAAGTTGGTCCTGTGTACCTAGGTTGCTGGGCGCAAAATTGCGGTAATGAATTTCAGTGTCGTTAGCTGGGTGGTTGTGCCGGCTCGGCGTTAATCGAGTAATGCATTTTGAGGAAGTCGGTTACTTTGGCGATGTAGCCAGGGCGCTCAAGGAAATAGCAACCGCAGCGATCAGCGACCTCGAAGCTGATGATTTCGACCGTGCCCGGACCGGCAGCGGCTGCCAGCTGCCTGGCCTGGGGGCGAAAAGGAGCGCGTTGTGCCCGGCCTGCCACAAGCCCGCTCCGATACCCAGCAGGTCCGCTGTGCCGCCGCGATGGCTATGACAACAGATCACTGTAGTGGGGAGTCAGGGTTCTCCAGTGACAACATCCACCCCGAGGCCGAGCGCGGAGGTCATCCAGCGTCCGATTCGCACACTGCCCTCTTTCTCGGCCCGTAGGTTTCCCATCTCTAAAGTAGTTCATCGCTGATGCGCGTCTGGCCGGGCGCGATTGTGCGCTTCTTAGACGGCAAGGGTATTTCCCGGTTGTGCCTGATGCCTTGTTCACAGGCACAACTAATTAACCTCGTGCTGATGCCGTTCGGCGTTCGATGATGAGGTTGGCTGCCCACTTGCCTGCAAACGCTGCTGAATCCGTCCACGGCCAGGCCATGGAATCTCCCGCGAGGATGACCCGCCGGCCCTGGGCATGCTGACGATACGCCTGGATGTGTGAGAGCCGGCCTGGGGCGCTCCTGGGCATGGCATAGGGCACGCGTATGACGAGATTCCGGACAGGGTCCGCGATGAGTGCGTTTTCCAGCCCGGGAGCCCGTGTGAGTAGGGCGCTCCGTGAGAAGCTGATGATCTCGGCGTCTGACATGGCAGCCAGCTCACGTGCGGGCCGGTCCGCGAACATGCAGGTGACGACGTCCCCGGCGCCATGCGCGTGCCCGGCGCGACTGGCGACGCACATGGCGGCGAGAGGTCCTTCATCTGGGTGTGCCAGGACGCCGTAGGCGCCGCTCAGTTCGTCCGGGTGCAGGTGCCGGTTAGTGCCGAGGGCGACGAGAAGTCCTGCGCTATACGAGGTACGGGCAACAGCGGCCTCGAACCGGTTGGGGTCCGTTATGCCTGAGATATGTGGGCCGGGGACAGCCACGATCACGTTATCGGCCCTGAGCGTTCCGGTGCCCGTATGGACCGTGGCTGAAGTTGCGCTCTCATCGATGTGGGTTACTTTCACTCCTGTACGCAGATCGAGGCTAGCGGCGAGAGCATCCGTGAGGCTGGATAATCCCTCCGGCATCGTCAAGGTCTGCTGGCCTAGTCCATGGGCTGCCATTGCAGCCACTGCGGCGGCCGATGAGGCATAGATGTCCTGGAAATAGAATCCGTTGTAGGCCGGGCGCCAGCCGCGTTCCGCGAAAGCCGTCAATTTCATTTTTTCCGACCATTCGCCGGCGGACAGTGAATCCAGGTCGAGCCAGTCAAGGGGGTCGCAAGTTCCTCGATTCCGGCAGTGCATCGCGAACCGTGCGAGTCCTGGAAGCTGGGTAATCGTCGTCTTTAAAGGAAGAATTCCTGTGCGGATGGTAGTCATCGGGTGATCTGCACGAAATGCCCTGATGTGGCCGTCGATAATGATTGCGCTGTCGCTACGCACGGCTTGCAACTTGATTCCCAGGCTGCGGGAAAGTGGTGGGATCAGCCTGTAGGCGTCGGTGATGAAGTTGGCGCCAGTCTCGATGGTGCAGTCGTTCACGTTGACTGAATGAATGCGTCCCCCGGGGCGATCGGACGCCTCGAGGACAGTGACTTCTATCCCGGCTGAGCGTAGCTGCCACGCGGCTGTGAGCCCACTGATTCCAGCCCCGATGACCAGGACCTCGGACATGTCAGGCCTGCGTGATCCGGTTGAGAAGCCTGGTCATGCGTCGGTAGTGGTCGCTGGTCCTCTCAGCCAGGCCGCTTAGTCTTTTCTGTGGCGGCTCAATATGCACCAACTGCGACAGGAATTTTCCCACTCCACGATTGTACAGATGGGCGGTAAACTCGGCTTTGAATTCCGTGAGGTGGCGGAAATGGTGGTAGAACGATCCTTTCGCTACCCCAGTGGCCTGGCCCAGCATGTCAACGCGTAATCCCTGCGCTCCCTGCTCAGCTAGGAGTCGTGCCGCAATCGCGAACCAGGAGGAGCGATCAAGTCTCGTCACATGCGGACCGTACCATGCCGCATGACCTCTCACGGCGTACGCGTCACAAGTGGATGAAGCAGGAAGCTGTATGCCTGAATCCACCGGGGCAAGGGGTTCGGGTTCTCAGGATCATGGCCTTGGAAAGACTTCGGCATTCTCGTGCTGAAGCCATCCCTGGGGTGAGTAACGGGATTCGAACCCGCGACATCCTGGACCACAACCAGGTGCTCTACCAGCTGAGCTATACCCACCACGCGTTAGCTTAGCGCGACTGGGCAACGATAGCGCATATCGTCCCGGCTGGGAAATCGATGAGTCCGACCGTGAGAGTGTCATGTGTTGCCGGAATCCGTAGTTGCCCCCAAAGACCCAGTGCGCTGGGTCATCCGCTTGAGTCTCGTGAGGAGGTCAGGGGCCGCCCCAGGTTTCTTATCCGCTGGCGCGGCCCCTATGGTCAGAACTTGGCTCCTAGCGCGACTGCCAAGTTCCTCGCCCTCGCTGCCTCCTCGTGCCGCGACTGGCGTTCCAGGGAACGGACCAGCAGAGTGTGGGCATAGGAGTTCGTCGGCCTTGACTCGATCAACTGCCGGGCTAGGCGCTCCGCTTCAGGAAGGTAAGCGGCCTTGAAGTTCGCCAGACTCAGCAGCTCCAGCGCCTCTTCCGTCTCACTGGCTCGTTCGGTGCCTTCCAGCACAGCCTCGAGCTCGACGATGGCCTCCCGGAACCTGCGGTCAGCGATATAGCCTCGGGCAATGACCAGACGCTCATAACTCATGATGTTCCTCCTTTGGGAATCGCCGGAACAACACATGAGCCACCGAGGATATTCCCTGCGGTTTCAAACAGCAGGTCGAGGGGACGTCAGGCCGGTGAGGCTACCCTGATGACGGGCGGCGATCTGCCTGGCCTCCTTCGTGGAGGGGCCAGGGTCAGCCACGAATAGGGCATCACGGTAGTAGCGCAGCTCCTCGATCGACTCCTGGATGTCAGCCAGAGCACGGTGGTTCCCCTGCTTTTCGGGTGCCTGGTAAAGCACCCGGGGGAACCAGCGCCGTGCCAGCTCCTTCAGTGAGGAGACATCGACGTTGCGGTAGTGGACGTAGGCCTCCAGCTCCGGCATGTCACGGGCCAGGAACGCGCGGTCGGTGCCAATGGTGTTGCCAGCGAGGGGAGCCTTGCGGGCGGTGGGCACGAACTCACGGATGTAGCCGAGGGCTGTGCTGGCTGCCTCCTCCATGGTGGTGCCATCCGCCAAAGCGTCAAGGAGCCCCGACCTGGTGTGCATCTCGCGCACGAAGTCACTCATGCTGGCCAGCTGTTCGCCAGACGGCTTGATCAGCACGTCAACGCCCTCACCCAGCACGTTCAGGTCCTTGTCCGTGACGAGTACCGCGACTTCTATCAGTGCGTCGTGCTCCAAATCGAGCCCGGTCATCTCGCAGTCGATCCACACCAGTTCATCACTCACCGCCCCAGCCTATTGCCCACGTACAGCAGTGCGCACAGCATGATCCGCCCGACATGCGTAGAATCTCCTGTCAGGAGGTCCCGTTCCGGGCTCTCCGGGCCCCAGTAGCTCAGTGGATAGAGCAACAGCCTTCTAATCTGTCGTGCGCAGGTTCGAGTCCTGCCTGGGGCGCCAAGTACCCTGTAGAGCATCATGACTCAGGTTGTAGATCGGCAACGCTGGCTTTCAGGCCTGCCCCCCGCCTCCCAACGTCCCTGGTGGCAGCGCATGCTGCGCAGCCCTCTGTTCTGGATCACGCTTGTCCTGATCCCATTCTTCGCCTACAACCTGGTCGACCAGTACCAGATGCTGCACCCAGACCGCACCTATCCCGACGGCACGGTGGCGCTCGGTCTCAACAATGAAGCCCTCCGGATGGCAGCCTACTGGGCCATGTGGACAGCCCTGGCGTACACGGTCCTGTTCGTCTGGCTGGACCGCTTCCGTGCCCAGAACCCGCTCATCTGGCTTCTGTCATTCGGGTGGGGGGCCTGCACTGCCACGTGGGCGAGTATCTATATAAATTCCTGGGCAGGGCAGATGATGCAGACAACCGGCGCCAATGCTGACACCGGGTCGCGGCCTGCGATCTTCATCGCTCCGTTTGTCGAGGAGGCCACCAAAGCCACCGTCTTGTTCCTGTTGGTCATCTTCTACCGGAACCGTTTCATCTCCCGGATCAGCATCGTCTCTCTGGCCGGCCTGTCTGCTGTGGGTTTCGCCTTCGTGGAGAACATCATCTATTACGGTCGCGTGATTGTGTTCGCCATGAACCGCATTGAGGTCGGGGATCCTGAACAGGCAGTGCTTGAAATGGTCAAGCTCCGAGGCATCTACACATCCTTTGGACATCCGACCTTCACGATGATGACGGCCCTTGGACTGGCCGTGGCGCTCGGGTCCCGCAGCAAGTGGGTGAGGGTGACGGGGCCGTTGGCTGGATTCCTGCTCGCGGCTGGAGGGCACATGCTGTTCAACGGCGTCGCCAGCATCAACCAGACGGATAATCTCAAGAGCCAGTGGTACATGGCCCTCGGGGTCGTCATCTCGCTCGCCTTGTTCCTGGTGTTCAGTGTCGTGGGGCAGACTCAGGTGCTGCGGCGCAGGCTCATCGACTTCCGTCAGGCCGGGTGGCTGGAAGATCGTGATGTGCTGGTCTACTCCAATCCATTCCGCCGCATCAAGCTGCATTTGGCTGGGATCTGCCGGGGCCCGAAGATGTGGTGGCGGACAGCGAAGTTCATGCGCCTGATCACCGAGCTGGCCTATACCCGGGAGCAGACCAACCGAGGTACCGTCGGGCCTGGGTCAGATCACCGCACCCATGAGCTGGTGCATCAGATCGAGGAACTACGACCTGATGCGTTGACCGAGACCATAGGGCTTACGATCATTCCTAGGCGTCATACCGCATACGGCGCCGCTTCCTACCCGCCTTCCCCTTACCCTCCCCGTTCATGAAAAATCCCCTGGTTGATGCCCTGACCGGGCTGTTCCTGGTCCTGCCGAACATTAGGTTCCCCGTACCTCTGGACGGTAGCGATGCTCTGTCCGCAAGAGCCCGGTCGGTCACCCGGCAGGTTGAGGACTACCTCCTGCCGAGGGCTCGACGGCTTGATGCGCCTTTGCTTGCCGTGGTTGGAGGATCGACCGGTGCGGGTAAATCCACGATCGTGAATTCCCTGCTCGGACAGACGGTGACCCAGGCCGGGGTGCGCCGTCCCACTACGACAGCCCCCACGCTGATCTGCAACCAGGCGGACCGAGGCTGGTTCCGTTCGGGAGCTGTGCTTCCTGAACTGGTCCGGACCGATCATGAGGCGGAGGGGTCGCGGGCCCTGCGCATCGTGACCACCGATCTGCTGCCGGCAGGGCTGGCTCTGCTGGATGCCCCTGATATCGATTCGATCGATGATGACAACCGGCTGCTTTCCCGGCAACTGCTGGCAGCCGCTGACCTGTGGCTTTTTGTCACCACCGCCACCCGCTATGCGGACGCGGTCGCCTGGGAGCTGCTAGATGCCGCCGCTGCCCGTGACGCCGTCGTGGCTCTGGTGCTCAACCGGTGCCCTCCCGCGGCTGAACCGGATTTGCGGACCCATCTCAGACAGCTGCTGTCGGCACGCGGGATTCAGCCCCACGGTTTGTTCAGCGTTGCCGAGCAGGACGAGCAGGGCGAGAAGAACGCGGGAGTTCTGCGCTCCGAGCTGGTCTCGGATCTGCGTGTGTGGCTTGGCAGGCTTGCCGTGAGCCGTCAGGAACGTCATGCCGTTGCTGTCCAGACGCTGGCGGGGACAGTGAGGGGACTGGATGCGGAGCTGAACTGCCTGGTCGACGGGACCCGGAAACAGCTGGCGGCCGTGACTCAGCTACGTGACTTCGCTGAAGTCGAATTCCGCTTGTCGATGGAGGAGATAAGCCGTGCCATCGCAGATGGCTCCATGCTGCGGGGAGAGGTGCTCAGCCGATGGCAGGACATGGTCGGCACAGGGGACCTGATGCGGGGCATTGAGGAGAGGATCGCTGCTGCTCGTGACCGCCTCACCGAATGGTTCACCGGTAGGAAACGTGTGGAGCCTGTGGAAGTTGCTATTTCGGAAGGACTCGTGGCTCTGATAGTCGAGCATGGCACCGCTGCTTGCCAGCGGGCAGCTGGACGCTGGTCGCTGACCCCCTGGGGCCAGGCGCTGGTGAAGGGCGACCGTGATCCGCTCGGTAGGCCGGATCCTTCATTCGCTGTGGAGGCGGAGCGACTCGTACAGGCCTGGCAGGGGGACATCTTCACTCTCGTCGAGCAGGAGGGGCGGCATAGGCGTCGCGCCGCCCGGTTCCTGGCGCTCGGCACCAATGCGATCGGCGTCTCCCTGGTGATCACAGTGTTCGCCACCACGGGAGGACTCACCACTGCTGAGGTAGGCATCGCAGGGGGATCCTCTGTCCTTGCCCAGAGATTCCTAGAGGGCATCTTCGGCGATGATGCCGTAAGGCGCCTGGCCGCCCGTGCGAGGGCGGAACTGGAGAAACGGATCTCGGCCCTCCTCGCGTCCCAGTTCGCCCGCTTTGATGCCCGGCTGGACCAGCTAGGAGTTGAGGCCAGCCTCCCAGAGCGCCTGCTCCAGGCGGCCGGCGAATTGAGGTCAGCCAGCACGCAGGCCTTTGAAGCCCTGACCAGGCCGGAGGGCTACTGATGCGTTCCAGGTTGGATCGTCTGACTGAGCTGATTGACGTAACTGAGGGACGTGTGCCCGAGGAACTGATAGCCAGGGCAGCCGGGGTCCTGGAACGTGCCGATCAGCGACTCCAATGGGGCGAGCAGACCGTGGTGGCGCTTGCGGGGTCGACGGGCTCCGGCAAGTCATCGCTGACCAATTCACTCACCGGCTCGGACGTTGCGGTGGCAGGTGTGCTGCGCCCCACCACGGCTGAGACCCTGGCCGTCAGCTTTGGAGTCACCAACGTCCAGCTCCTGGACTGGCTCCAGGTGAGTCGTCGCCATGAGGTCCCCGGCTCCGCAGGTTTTGAGGGACTGGTGTTGCTGGATCTGCCTGATCATGACTCTATGGCGGCCTCCCATCGGGCTGAAGTAGACCGGCTCATGCCGCTTGTCGACCAGTTCGTGTGGGTGCTAGACCCGCAGAAATACGCTGATGCCGCGGTGCATCGCGGATATCTCACACCACTGTCTGCACACCGCGAGGTGGTGGCAGTGGTCCTCAATCAGGTGGACAGACTGCGCATGGAGGACCTCGACGACTGCGTGGGCCATCTGGACCAGCTGCTGAGTGCCGATGGGCTCCCAGGAGTGCCCTTGTTCGCCACCAGCACCGCGACTGGGCTGGGCCTGGAAGCTTTGCGAAAGCATCTTGCCGGAGTCGTGGCCGCGAAGAGCGCTGCCAGGACCCGGCTGTCGGTGGACTTGACTCAACTGGCGGGTGATTTCGACGCCGCATCTCACGCTGGGCCGGAGAAGCTCAGCGAGGAGGACATCGCGGTTCTGGAGGCTGGGCTTGCCGAGGCCGCCGGGGTACCCCGGATGATTGAGGTCGTGGCGGAGGGGATCCGGCGGCGTGGGGTACTCGCCACCGGGTGGCCCATGACCAGGTGGGTGCACCGCCTGCGGCCCGATCCGCTGAGGAGGCTCCGGCCTGGATCTTGGAGCCCAGCCGATGGGGCCGTGGACGCAACAGAGATTAGCCCTGCACCGGATTATGGACCGGTGGCCCTGGCGCAGCTTCGTATCACCTTGCGCCAGTTGTCCGATTCGGCCGGGCAAGGGCTGGGGACTGGGTGGCAGGGGGCCGTCGCGTCTGCCTGTCGCCGGGATCTTGAGCAGCTGCCTGCCCTGCTTGCCGAAGCGGTCTCGGCAACAGACTTGGAGATCTCCCGGATACCGGTATGGTGGCGGGTGGTGCAGGTGCTTCAGTGGTTCCTGATGGTCATGGTGGCGCTGGGGCTCGGATGGTTGATCTTCGATGTGGTTCTGGCCTGGTTTGGCCTGCATCCAGCCCCCGGGGGAGTGGGGACTCTCTCCCTGCCGGCACTGCTCAGCCTGGGCGGGGTAGCAGGTGGTCTGCTGCTCTCGGCCCTGTCAAGAGGGCTTGTCGCCGCCGGGGAACGCGCCACGATGCGTAGGGCAGCGCACAGACTCCACAGCGCCGTCGCAGAAGTGGGGCGGGAGCATGTCGTGGTTCCGCTGACGGCTGAACTCGGACGTCTCGCCGAGGCTCGCCGCCTCGTGCGGGGCCTTCAGAAGTAGCTGGCATACTAGCCAGCGGTCAAGACTGAAGGGGTGCTGATGGCAGAGTTCATCTACACGATGCAGAAGGTCCGCAAGACCGCGGGCGACAAACTGATCCTCGACGACGTCACACTGGCGTTCTTCCCTGGAGCGAAGATCGGTGTCGTGGGTCCCAACGGCGCGGGGAAGTCGACGCTGCTGAAGGTGATGGCTGGCCTGGAGCAGCCGAACAACGGGGACGCGAATCTTGCGAAAGGCGCCACCGTCGGCATCCTCCTGCAGGAACCACCCCTGACCGAGGGGAAGACCGTGCAGGAGAACGTCGAGGAGGCCGTCGCTGACATCAAGGCGAAGATGAGGCGCTTCGATGAGATCGGCATGGAGATGGCGGAGCCCGACGCCGACTTCGACAAGCTGATGGCTGAGATGGGGGACCTCCAGACGGAACTCGACGCCCACAATGCCTGGGATATCGATGCCCGCCTGGAACAGGCCATGGATGCTCTCCAATGCCCGCCGCCGGACACCGTCGTCGATGTCCTCTCCGGAGGTGAGCGGCGGCGTGTGGCGCTGTGTAAGCTACTGCTTCAGCAACCTGACTTACTACTTCTCGACGAGCCCACCAACCACCTCGACGCCGAATCCGTGAACTGGCTGGAAGGGCATCTCAAGTCATACCCCGGCGCCGTGCTCGCCGTCACCCACGACCGCTACTTCCTCGACAACGTCGCGGAGTGGATTTGCGAGGTCGATCGTGGCAAGCTCCACCCCTACGAGGGCAACTACTCCACCTATCTGGAGACCAAGCGGCAGCGTCTCCAGATCGAGGGAAAGAAGGACGCCAAACGCGCCAAGATCCTGGAGAAGGAGCTTGAGTGGGTGCGTTCCTCCCCGAAGGCCCGCCAGGCCAAGAACAAAGCCCGCCTGCAACGCTACGAGGAGCTGGCCGCCGAGGCGGAGCGGTTCCGCAAGATCGATACCGCCGAGATCAACATCCCGCCCGGCCCGCGGCTGGGGTCCGTCGTGCTGGAGGTCAGTAACCTCACTAAGGGTTTCGGTGACCGGGTGTTGATCAAGGATCTGTCATTCTCGCTCCCGCGGGCTGGGATCGTCGGCATCATCGGTCCCAACGGGGTCGGTAAAACCACTTTGTTCAAGACCATCACCGGCCAGGAGGAACCCGATTCCGGGTCCGTCAAGGTTGGCGATACGGTGTCGTTCAGCTACGTCGACCAGAACCGTGCCGGCCTGAACGCCGAGGAGAACGTCTGGCAGGTGGTCTCCGATGGCCTGGACCACATCAAGGTCGCAAACTTCGAGATGCCGTCGCGTGCTTACGTCGCCAGTTTCGGATTCAAGGGTCCCGATCAGCAGAAGAAGGCCGGGGTGCTCTCCGGCGGTGAGCGCAACCGTCTCAACCTGGCCTTGACCCTCAAGCAGGGCGGCAATGTGCTGCTCCTCGACGAGCCCACCAACGACCTCGACGTGGAGACCCTCTCCAGTCTGGAGGACGCGCTGCTGGAGTTCCCTGGCTGCGCTGTCGTGATCTCCCACGACCGCTGGTTCCTGGACCGTGTCGCCACCCACATGCTCGCCTGGGAGGGTGAGGACGAGGACGGCACCCCCCGCTGGTTCTGGTTTGAGGGTAACTTCGCGGACTACGAGACCAACAAGATTGAGCGCCTGGGTGCAGAGGCAGCCCGTCCTCATGCCTCCAAGCACCGCCGGCTGACCCGCTGAGGCGATGGCTGACCCGGCCAGCTACCGGCCCAGGCCGGGCAGCATCCCCACAGAACCCGGCGTCTACCGGTTCTTCGACGCCTTCGGAAACGTCATCTACGTCGGCAAGGCGAAGAACCTACGTTCCCGGCTCAACTCCTATTTCGCCGACCCCGCCTCACTGCACTTCCGCACGCAGACCATGGTCCGGACCGCTGCAAAGGTGGAATGGACCGTGGTCGCCAACGAGCTGGAGGCGCTGCAGCTTGAATACACCTGGATCCAGCAGTTCGACCCGCGTTTCAACGTCAAATACCGCGACGACAAGTCGTATCCATGGCTGGCGGTGACCTGGGGTGAGGAATACCCCCGGGTCTTTGTCGGGCGGGGGGCGAAGCGGCGCGGCACCCGCTACTTCGGGCCGTTCGGGCAGGCATGGGCCATCCGGGAGACGGTGGATGCGCTGCTGCGGGTTTTTCCGATGCGTTCCTGCACCGATGGGGTCTTCAAACGAGCCAAGGCATCAGGCCGGCCGTGCCTGCTGGGTGATATCGGAAAGTGCTCCGCGCCCTGCGTCGGCCGGGTTGGCCCTGAGACCCACCGCGAGATCGCAGACGGTTTCTGCCGTTTCATGGCGGGGGAGTTCGATCAGATTGTTGGTGAGCTGGAACGCGAGATGCTCCAGGCCTCGGCGGAGCTGAACTTCGAACGGGCGGCAGTGCTGCGTGACCAGCTCGCTGGGCTTGCCAAGGCCCGGGAACGCAACACCGTGGTGCTCTCCGAGGACACCCGGGCTGATGTGGTGGGTTTCGCCGATGACGGCCAGCAGGTGGCGGTACAGGTCTTCCATATCCGTGGCGGCCGGATCACGGGGGAGCGGGGTTGGATCGCCGACCGCTCTGACGACCGCGACCTGGCCGAGCTCCTGGAGTCCTTCCTGTTGCAGCTCTACGCGGCGGACAGCCCGCCCCCTCCGCTGATCCTCAGCTCTGTGCCGGCCGAGCCAGAGCTGGTCGCGCTGCTGGAGGAGATACGCGGCGCGCGGGTCAAGGTGCGCGTCCCACTGCGTGGTGACAAACGAACCCTCCTGGAGACCGTGCTGCGCAATGCCGAGCTGACCCTTCAGCAGCAGGCCACCAAACGCGCCTCGGACCTGACGACTCGTAATGCGGCGCTGGAGGAGATAGCTGAGGCTCTCGGCCTGCCGGAGCCGCCACTGCGCATTGAATGTTTCGACATCTCCCACACCCAGGGGGCCGAGGTGGTGGGTTCGATGGTGGTCTTCGAGGATGGTCTGGCGCGTAAACCCGACTACCGGCGGTTCGTGATCAAGAGCTTCGAGGGATCCAACGACGTCGCCGCCATGGACGAGGTCCTGCGCCGCCGCCTGGGGCGGCTACTGGATGAGCGCGGCCGGGCAGATGACGAGTCCGGGCCGCTGCTGATCGATCCCACCACCGGTGCTCCTCGTCGGTTCTCCTACGCGCCTGCGCTGATTGTCGTCGACGGCGGCGCACCGCAGGTGGCAGCTGCGTCCAGGGTTCTCCAGGAACTGGGACTGGCTGAGGAGATCGCGCTGTGCGGGCTGGCCAAGCGTCTGGAGGAGGTGTGGCTGCCTGATGAGGCGTATCCCGTCATCTTGCCGCGTGCCTCTGAGGGACTGTATCTGCTGCAGCGGGTCCGTGATGAGGCTCACCGGTTCGCCATCACCCACCACCGTGGCAGGCGCAGCAAATCGATGCTGTCCTCGGCCCTGGATGGGGTTTCCGGTCTCGGTGAGCTGCGCCGCAAGGCGTTGATATCCCACTTCGGGTCGCTGAAGAGGCTGCGCGCTGCCGGCGTCGATGAGATCGCTGCGGTACCTGGGTTCGGGCCGAAACTGGCTGCTGCCGTCCATGAGGCAGTCGCGGGAACTGGTGGTGAGGCCATCAACCTGGCCACCGGTGAGGTCACGCCGACGTGAGGCCAGGGATTCCCAAGTCTGGCTGAGAACGGCGGAATGCAGCTGTGACGATCACTGCCAGGCTTCCGATGGCCAGACTCGCCAGCATGCCGCCCCGTCCGCCGTTCAAGGAGTCGATGGCCATGCCGGCCATCGCGGAGCCGACGGCGGCACCAATCAGCTGCCCCGTGGTAATCCAGCCGTAGGCCTCTGCTGTGTCGGCGAAGGGAACACTGCCCGCTATCACCGATGAGACGGCCGCTATCGAAGGGGCGGTGCCCAGGCCGGCGATGAACAACGCCGCTGACAGTCCCCAGAATCCTGACACCACCACGGCCAGACCCATCCCCAGCACCATGACCAGGAGCCGCAGGGCGAGCGACCACTGCCCGATGGGGCGGTGCCCGATCGCCAGCCCACCGATCAGGGAGCCGATGGCGGAGATGGCCAGCGCAAATCCACCGAGCAGGGAACCCTCGCCGAACCAGGCGACCACGGCCGCCTCCATCGCTGCCAGGGAACCGATCAGGAGCAGCGAGGCCACGGTCATCAGTGACACCGAGGGTCTCAGCAGCACCTTCCCGAATTTCCCCGTTGCCGCGGGAATCCGCAGTCCGCGGACCGCGGGTTCCAGAAGGAACAGCAATGCCCCTACCAGCTGGATTGCGACGACGATCAGGAGCGCGGTCATGGTGCCCAGGGAGACCACGAGGGCGGTGATCAGGACGGGGCCGAGCACCCAGATGATCTCCTGCAGGGCCGCATCGAGACTGAACAGGGGAGTGACCAGGTGCTGCGGGACAAGTTGTGGGTAGAGAGTGCGGATGGTCGGCTGGACGGGCGGGATGGTGGCTCCGGCTGCTGCTGCCAGCAGGATCATGGCCCACAGCGGCAGTGGGAACACCACCAGCGGGGTCAGCGAGGTGGTCGTGATGATCAGGGACGCGAGCAGCACTGGCAGGGTGCCGAACCGGCTGAGCTGGCGGGTGATGATGGGGCCGGCGACCGCCATGCCCACCGAGAAGGCCGCCAGGACCGCACCGGCGGAGGTGTAGTTACCCTGCACATGCTCGACATGCATCAGCATGCCGAGGGAGAACATCCCGGCGGGGAGCCGTGCCGCCAGCTGACTGGCTATGACTCTTGCCAGTCCCGGGATCCTCAATAGCTCGGCAAAGTCACGCACGGCGGAAGTGTACGGGTCGGCGGCGAGTTCCCGCCACGAAGGTTGTCCCACATGCGACTTGAACGTTGTTCAATGCGGGGTGTTGAATGTCCTGCGAACTCTCAAGAAATCCCAGGAGGAGACCGTGACCTCAGCCCAGGCTCGTTCCCCGCAGTTTTTCCAGGCCAGTGACTTGGCGTACATCGCGGTCTTTGCCGCCTTGATCGCGGCCTTGGCCTTGGTTCCAGGATTCAACATTGGCCCCATCTCCTTCACCTTGCAGACGCTCGGCGTGGGACTGGCGGGCCTCTGTCTTGGCCCGTGGCGGGGTTTCGCCGCGACTGCCCTGTACGTCGTGGTCGGGGCTGCCGGGCTTCCGGTCTTCGCCAGGGGCGCGGCTGGCATCGGCGCGCTGGCGAGCCCTTCGGGTGGTTATCTGATCGCCTTTCCCTTCGCGGCGCTGCTGACCGGTTTCGTGACCGTCTGGGTGTTGCGGCGCGGTCTCAGCGCCATGACCCCCGTCCTCTTCTTCCTGGGACTGCTGCTCGCACGCTACCTGATCATCATGCCTCTGGGTGTCGTCGGCATGATGCGTGCTCTGGGTTTCGACTTCGGCAAGGCTCTGATGACCGACATGGCTTTCTGGGCGAGCGATGCGATAAAGAGCGTCATCGCGGTCCTACTCGCCTACGCGGTGCACCGAGCCTTCCCCCGCCTGCTCGCCCAGCGGTGATCCGGCTTGCCGGCGTCGGCGTCGCCATCCCGCCGCTGCGCAAAGGGGCTGAGCCCAAGGTACTTCTTGAGGGGGTGGACCTGACCCTTCAAGAGCACCGGGTGGCGGTGATCGGAGCCAACGGCTCGGGGAAGTCCACCTTGCTCCGGCTGCTGAATGGCATGCGCTCCCCGACCTCGGGGAGTGTCACCGTCAATGGTCATGACACCGTCAAGCGGGCCCGTCTCGTGCGCCGGGAAGTGGGGTTCATCTTCACCGATCCCCTGGCGCAGCTGCTGATGCCCACTCCCATCGAGGACATCACACTCAGTCTGACGCATCTGCCCCGCGCAGGACGTGCCGCCCGTGCCCAGCAGCTCCTCGACGAACGTGGCTTGGGGAAGCTGGCCCATCAGAGCATCTACGATCTCTCTGGCGGTGAACGCCAGCTGGTCGCGCTGACCAGCGTTCTCGCGGTGGGGCCGAGCATCATCGTCGCCGACGAGCCGACCACTCTGCTCGACCTGCGTAACAAGACGGCCTTGCGCCGCACCTTCGCTGGTCTGGAGCAGCAGCTCATCTACTCCACCCACGACCTGGAGGTGGCAGCCGACGCAGACCGGGTGATCGTCATCGACTCAGGGCGGGTCGCGGCTGACGGTGAGCCTGGAGAGGCCATCGCCTGGTATGAAACGGCCATGGGGGCAGCGTGAACGCCCAGGTCAGTCTGCTTGGGCTGTACCAGCCAGGCGAGGGATGGCTGTTCCGGGCCGGCGTGGGGTGGAAGTACCTGATCATGCTCGCCCTCAGCATCCCGGCGCTAGTCCTGCAGCAGTGGCCTTTGACAGTCTCGTCGCTGATGGCGACAGTGCTACTGCTCTTCAGCTCAGGCATCGGGCTGGTGCGTGCGCTGCGGATCGGCTGGGTGATGTGGCTACTGCTTGCTGCGCTGACCGCCTATCACCTGGTGGTCTTGAACCCGGGGGCGGCCGTGGTGCAGCCAGGAAACCTGCTGCTGGCCATCCTCGCGGCCCGTCTGCTGACATTGACCACATCGACGCCAGAGCTGCTTTCCGCCCTGGCATCGGCGCTGCGCCCGCTCCGGTTCATCGGACTGAAACCCGACTCGATCGCCCTGATGGTGGCGTTGATGATCCGTTCGATCCCTTATCTGATCGGTTTGTTCGGCGACTCGCAGGACGCCGCGCGGGCCCGCGGGGCTGAACGCAACCCGGTGGCGCTGCTGGTTCCGGTGGTGCTGGGCGCGGTTGCTCATGCGGAACGCACCGGCGAGGCTCTTGCTGCTCGTGGTATTGGGGAACGTTGACACGCTTTCAACAACTGCGAGTTTGCCCGTTGGGACCGGATAGGGTTTTTCCATGGCGGAAGTGCAGGGTCCAGCGGAAGTCGTAGTCGTGACCGGTATGTCCGGGGCTGGGCGACGCACAGCCGCCCACACCATGGAGGATCTCGGCTGGTATGTGGTGGACAACCTGCCGCCTGCGATGCTGCCCATCCTGGTGGACCGGATGGGGTCCGCCGAGCGCCTGGCCGTGGTGGTCGACGTGCGTTCCCGGGAGGAGTTTGAACAGCTACCGGCTGCCTTCGCTGACCTCAAACTACGCGGATACCGCGTCACGGTGCTGTTCATCGAGGCCAGTGACGAGGTGATCGTGCAGCGGCAGGAATCCAACCGGCGGCCGCTGCCGCTCCAGTATGACGGCCGCCTGCTCGACGGCATCGTGCGTGAGCGGCGCCTGCTCGCTGACCTGCGGGCCTCCGCGGACATCGTCGTCGACACGTCCAGGCTGAGCGCACGGCAACTGGCCCAGCGAGTCTCCAACCATTTCGGTACCGATGCCACCGACACCCTGAGCGTGGCTCTGATGTCCTTTGGGTTCAAGAATGGCCTGCCGGTGGATGCCGACATTGTCTTCGACGTGCGGTTCCTTCCCAACCCCTACTGGGTGCCGGATCTGCGTCCGAAGACGGGGCTCTCACCGGATGTGGCCGATTATGTCTTGTCCCAGGAGGCAGCCCAGGATTTTCAGCAGTGCATGCTGGAGGTGATACAGGTGGCCGCCCCCGGATACCTGACGGAGGGTAAGCGGCAGGTGACGGTCGCGATCGGCTGTACCGGGGGTAAACACCGCTCCACCTCCATGACTGAGGAGCTAGCCACCCGGCTACGGGCATGCGGCTATGGTGTCAGCGTGCTGCATCGGGATCTGGGGAAGGAATGAGCTGGTCCAGAGGATCTGCGGTCGTCGCCTTCGGTGGTGGCCACGGACTCCACACGTCTTTGACAGCGCTGCGGCGGATCACCGACCGGCTTACCGCCGTCGTCACGGTGGCGGATGATGGGGGATCCTCCGGACGGCTGCGCCGTGAGTTCGGGTGTCTTCCTCCCGGTGACCTCCGCATGGCCCTGGCCGCGCTCTGCGGCGACGATCAGGTGGGGCGGCGCTGGGCGAGTGTGCTGCAGTCGCGGTTCTCGGGGGCGGGTCCGCTGAGTGGCCACGCCATCGGCAACCTGCTCATCGCGGGCCTGTGGCAGCAGCTTGAGGATCCGGTGGCTGGCCTCGACATGGTGGGAGAACTGCTCCGTACCCGTGGCCGGGTGCTGCCGATGAGTTCGGTTCCTCTACAGATCGAGGCTGATGTGCTGGGGCTTGACCCGCTTGCCCCGGACGAGCTGTGCACCCTGGCGGGACAGGCCACTGTGGCCAAGACCCGCGCGACTGTGCAGTCGGTCAGGCTGGTCCCGGAGGATCCCCCAGCTCATCCAGAGGCGATCGCGGCAGTGCGGCAAGCCGATGCGATCGTGCTCGGGCCAGGGTCCTGGTTCACATCCGTGATCCCACACCTACTGGTCCCAGAGCTGCGTGAGGCCATCTTGTCGACTCCGGCCCGCCGTATCCTCGTGATGAACATCGCAGCTGCCGATGAGACCGACGGGTTTACGGCTTCCCGTCACATCGAGCTCCTGGCTGAGCATGCCCCGACCCTGCGTCTTGATTTCGTATTGGCGGACGTGGGATTTGTAGGTTCTGACCGTCACCTTACGCAGTTTGCGGCCTCACTCGGCGCTGAACTGGCGGTCGCGGACATCCGCTGCCATGACGGCAGCCTGCGCCATGATCCTAAGAGACTTGCCGATGCCTACCAGGAGCTTCTTGTGAGCTAGGCGGACATGGCAGTGGATTTGGTGGAATGATGGCTTCCATGGCGTTGACCCAGAAGGTGAAGTCGGAGTTGGCAGCGGTGGCCACACCCCATCCGAACGCGCGTCGGGCCGAGGTTGCCGCGATGCTCAGATTCGGCGGTGGACTGCATCTGGTGGGGGGACGTATCGTCATAGAGGCCGAGCTAGACTCCGCGGCTGCTGCCCGGCGGCTGCGTACCTACATACACGACCTCTACTCGCTGGACTCCGACCTCTTGGTGATCAATGCCACAGGGCTGCGCCGCACCACCCGGTATGCGGTGCGAGTGATGCGGGACGGTGAGGCCCTGGCCCGGCTCACCGGGCTGGTGGATCAGCGCCGCCGTCCCGTCCGGGGACTGCCGGCCATGGTGGTCGGGGGTTCCATGGCTGATGCGGTCGCCGTGTGGCGGGGTGCCTTCCTCGCCCGGGGCTCCCTCACTGAGCCTGGGCGTTCCATGGCACTGGAGGTCACCTGCCCTGGCTCAGAGGCTGCCCTGGCGCTCAGCGGTGCCGCCCGTCGGCTGGGCATCACCGTGAAAGCCCGTGAATCGCGCGGAGTGGACCGGGTGGTCCTGCGGGATGGGGAGGCCATTGCCGATCTCCTCACCCGGATGGGAGCCCAGGAGACGCGCCTGATCTGGGAGGAGCGTCGCATGAGACGTGAGGTCAAGGCACAGGCGAACCGGCTCGCGAATTTCGACGACGCGAATCTGCGCCGCTCTGCCCGTGCTGCCGTGGCAGCCAGTGCCCGGGTGGAGCGTGCCCTTGAGATCCTGGGCGAGGATGCCCCAGCGCATCTGGTCGCGGCCGGCCGGCTCCGCATCGAACACCGGCAGGCGAGCCTCGAAGAACTCGGTAAGCTACACGACCCGCCGCTGACCAAGGATGCGGTTGCCGGGCGTATCAGGCGGCTGCTCGCTACTGCCGACAAGGCTGCGGAGGCGGCTGGCATCCCAAACACCGAGGCCTCTCTGCCAGCTGATCTGAGCGATCCCCAGTGAGGATGCACCCCCTTCTGGGATCGGCTTTCCACGGCTAGGATAGAGCTGTCCGAAGGGCGTTCGGTTGCGCCATCCAGGCGTGGCGGGCTCCCAGGTATCTCTCGAAGGGGATCAATTCGAAATGACCGTCAAGGTTGGAATCAACGGCTTCGGCCGCATTGGCCGCAACTACTTCCGCGCGCTTGTCGCATCCGGCGCTGAACTCGAGGTGGTTGCCGTCAATGACCTCACTGACAACAAGACCCTCGCCCACCTCCTGAAATACGACTCCATCCTCGGACGCTTCCCCGAAGAGGTCTCTTACGACGATGACGCCATCATCGTTGGCGGCAAGGAGATCAAGGCTTTTGCGGAGAAGGATCCGGCAAACCTTCCCTGGGGTGAGCTGGGTGTCGATATCGTCGTCGAGTCCACTGGTTTCTTCACGGACGCCACCAAGGCCAAGGCCCATCTGGAGGCCGGTGCCAAGAAGGTCCTGATCTCGGCTCCTGCCAAGAACGAGGACATCACCATCGTCATGGGTGTCAACGATGATAAGTACGACCCGGCTGTTCATAACATCATCTCCAACGCGTCCTGCACCACCAACTGCCTGGCCCCTATGGCCAAGGCGCTCAACGACGGCCTCGGCATCATCAAGGGCCTGATGACCACCATCCACGCCTACACCCAGGACCAGAACCTGCAGGATGGGCCTCACAAGGATCTGCGCCGCGCCCGCGCCGCTGCTCTCAACATCGTGCCCACCACCACCGGAGCTGCCAAGGCGGTTTCCCTGGTGCTGCCTGAGCTGAAGGGCAAACTCGATGGTTACGCTCTCCGTGTCCCAGTTCCCACGGGCTCTGCCACAGACCTCACCTTTGAGGCTCCCCGCGAGGTTACGGTCGAGGAAGTCAACGAGATCGTCAAGAAGGCTGCGGACGGCAGGATCCTGGTCTACACCGAGGAGCCGATCGTGTCCAAGGACATCGAGACCGACCCGGCCTCCTGCACCTTCGATGCTCAGCTGACCAAGGTGATCGGCAACCAGGTCAAGGTCGTCGGCTGGTACGACAACGAGTGGGGCTACTCGAACCGTCTCGTGGATCTGACGGCCCTCGTTGGCAGCAAGCTCTGACCCCTACAAGAAGTGACCCTTCGGCCCCGTCTGCACTCGTGTCGGCGGGGCCGATGTGTCCCCACCGAAAGGACCCCCTATGAAGTCTGTCTCCCAGCTCGGGGACCTCGCTGGCAAACGCGTGGTCGTCCGCTGCGATTTCAACGTGCCTCTCGACAGTGACAAGAAGATCACTGATGACGGCCGTATCCGTGCCGCCCTACCCACCCTCAACGAGCTGCGCGAGGCTGGAGCCCGCGTCGTCATTCTCGCTCATCTCGGGCGTCCCAAGGGAGAACCGGATCCGCAGTTCTCCCTTGCCCCTGTAGCAGCCCGTCTCGGTGAGCTCCTCGGCGTGCAGGTGAAGTTCGCCTCCGATGTCGTCGGCGCCTCCGCGAAGGCCACCGTCGAGTCTCTTGGCAATGGTGAGGTGGCTCTGCTGGAGAATGTCCGGTTCGAGGCCGGTGAGAAGTCTAAGGACGAGGCTGCGCGCAAGGAACTGGCGGCGAAATACGCGGCCTTCGGGAACTTCTTCGTTTCCAACGGTTTCGGTGTGGTGCACCGCAAGGAAGCCTCCGTCTACGACATCGCAAAGCTGCTGCCCTCGGCAGCAGGTTCGCTTGTGAAAGCCGAGATCGACGTGCTGGAGGGTCTCACCGAGGCACCTAAACGCCCGTTCGTCGTGGTGCTGGGCGGAGCGAAGGTGGCCGACAAGCTAGCCGTCATCGACAATCTCCTCAAGGTGGCTGACACCCTGGTCATCGGTGGCGGCATGGCCTTCACCTTCCTTAAGGCACAGGGCTTCGGCGTCGGGCAGTCACTGGTTGACGACGCCTCCCTTGAGGCCTGCACCGGCTACCTGAAGGCAGCTGACGCTGCGGGCAAGCGGATCCTGCTGCCCGTGGACGTGCGGGTCGCATCCGAGGTGGACTTTGGTGGGCGCACGGTCGGCCAGGTTGATGTGGTCCCTGTTGACGCCATCCCCGGTGACAAGATGGGCCTCGACATCGGACCCGCCACGGAGAAGCTGTTCAGCGACGCCATCCGCCAGGCCAAGTCGGTTTTCTGGAATGGCCCTATGGGCGTGTTCGAGATTCCCGGGCTGGAGTCAGGCACACGGGCTGTCGCACAGGCTCTCACCGAGGTGGACGGCATCAGCGTTGTTGGTGGCGGTGACTCGGCTTCCGCCGTGCGGGCTCTCGGCTTTGCCGAGGATGCATTCGGGCACATCTCCACCGGCGGGGGCGCGTCTCTGGAACTGATGGAGGGTAAGACCCTGCCCGGCATCGCTGTTCTGAAGGAAGGTAACTGACATGGCACGCAAGCCGATCATGGCGGGCAACTGGAAGATGAACCTGAACCACGTCGAGGCGACGGGGCTCGTCCAGAAACTGGCGTGGACCTTGGCGGACAAGGAGTACGACGGCAGCTCCGTCGACTGCGTCGTCATTCCCCCGTTCACTGATCTGCGCACCGTGCAGACTCTGATCGAGGGCGATCGTTTCCCGATCCAGCTTGGGGCGCAGAACGTTTCTGAGCATGACTCAGGTGCCTACACGGGTGAGGTCAGCGCCGGGATGCTGGCGAAGCTGGGGGTCCGCTACGTGGTGGTCGGGCACTCGGAGCGGCGCCAGTACCACAACGAGACCGACGTTTTGGTCAACGCCAAGGCAGCCAAGATCCTGGCTGCGGGCATGGCCCCCATCATCTGTTGCGGTGAGGGCCTGGAGATTCGTCAGGAGGGGCGTCACGTCGAGTACACGCTGGAGCAGATCCGTGGCTGCCTGAAGGGGCTGGACCCCGAGCAGGTGGCTTCGCTGGTGATCGCCTACGAACCGGTATGGGCCATCGGCACGGGAGAGGTCGCGACTCCAGGGGATGCCCAAGAGGTCTGCGGCGCCATCCGGCAGGAGGTCGCGAGGTTGTACGACCAGGCCACCGCCGATGCGGTCCGTATCCAGTACGGCGGCTCCGTGAAGGCTTTCAATGTGGCCGAGATCATGGCGCAACCTGACGTCGACGGTGCTCTCGTTGGCGGCGCCAGCCTGAAGGCTGAGGAGTTCGCTGCGATCGTGCTTTTTGCCTGAACCGTGGCCTCCAGCCGCGGGGTCGTCACTGAATATTCAGTGACGACCCCGCGGCTGTTAAGGCCATATGGGTGCGCTTCCGGGACCCACGATGTGATGAATTTGAACCCCTCAGTTAGACTACTGCGCGTGATTGTCCCACTCGTCAGCTGGCCCATAGTCACCTTGTCGGTCATCTTGATCATCCTGAGTGCCTTGTTGGCACTGTCCGTACTCCTCCACAAGGGTCGTGGTGGCGGCATGTCTGACTTGTTCGGTGGTGGCATGTCCACCGCCATGGGAGGTGTTTCCACTGCTGAGCGCAGACTGGACCGCATCACCTTTGTGCTGACGCTGATATGGGTGCTGACAGTCATCGGCTTGCTGGTGCTTTACCGCATCGGCGTTTGAAAGAAGAATATTTCCGATCCCTGAGGAGTAGTTGTGGCAGGTGGCAACGCCATTCGCGGTAGCCGTGTCGGTGCCGGACCAATGGGTGAGGCTGAGAGGGGCGACGCGGCTCCAAGGCTTCATGTCTCCTACTACTGTGCCAGCGGGCATGAGACCCGTCCCGCGTTTGCCGTTGACGCGGTGATCCCGGAGTCCTGGGATTGCCCACGCTGCGGGCTGCCCGCGAACACCGACGCGGAGAACCCGCCGCCACCCCCGAAGATCACTCCCTACAAGACGCACCTCGCATACGTGAAGGAGCGCCGCACCGACGCTGAAGCCGAACAGATCCTGGCCGAGGCAGTCTCCTCGCTGAGAGCCCGCAGGGCCGCAGGGGAAATCCTCTACTGACGGGTTCCTACGGGCTCCGGCCAATATGAGAGTTCTCCGTGCCCGACATTCAGAGGTAAGGAACCCTCATCCTTGTCGTAGGAGCTGGCATACAGCATGAAGCCCCGCCTGGTTGGCCATTTGACAATGGTTTCCCGGGCGGGGCTTCGCTGTGCCTAGATGCCGTCTTGAGACTCTTCTTGTCCCCAGCCGCCAGGGCTGAAGGACCCCAGGCCTTGTTCCAGCCCTGGGGCCTGGTCACCAGTTGGCAGAGAAGCTGAGCTGTCTCTGCGTCCAGCGCCAGGACCGCTGTCGAGAGCCTGGGCATCGGCGATGGCCTGTTCAACCGTCGCCTTGCTTTGCTCTTGATCCTTCTTTGTCTGCTCCTCGATCTCGGCATGCACGTCCACCGGATCCGGTGCGGCGAACCGGTGAGAGGCCTTCGAGACGTAGTCACGCACATCAGTGGCGTTCGCCACCTGGCCCAGGCCCTTCAACGCATCGCTGAGTTCGCTGGGAACGATCCACATCTTGTTCGAGTCGCCACTGGCCAGGCGAGGCAGCATCTGCATGTACTGGTAGGCGAGCAGAGCCTGGTCTGGTTCTGCTGCGTGGATGGCGCTGAACACCGTGGTGATTGCCTGGGCCTCGCCCTCGGCTCGCAGCATCTGCGCCTGCCGGTCGGCTTGGGCTCGCAGGACCGCGGCTTCCCGGTCACCCTGGGCTCGCAGGACCGCAGCCTCCCGGTCACCCCCAGCAGACAGGATCTGCGACTGGCGCTGCCCCTCTGCCAGGAGAATGGAGGCCCGCTTGTCCCGTTCTGCTCGCGCACCCTTCTCCATGGCGTCGCGGATGGTTGGCGGCGGCTCGATGGCTCGAAGCTCGACACGGTTCACCTTGATTCCCCACTTTCCGGTGGCCTCGTCCAGTACAGCCCGCAGGCGCTGGTTGATCTCCTCACGAGAGGTGAGGGTGGCCTCAAGGTCCATGCCACCGATGATGTTGCGGAGTGTGGTCATGGTCAGTTGTTCGATGGCGGCCCGGTAGTTCTGGGCCTCGTAGGCTGCGCGGACAGGATCGACGATCTGGAAGTAGATGACTGAATCAATCGAGACAATCAGGTTGTCCTCAGTGATCACACCCTGCGGTGGGAAGGGCACCACTTCCTCACGCATGTCGAGGGCGTAGCGGATCTGGTCGAGGAAGGGAACCACGAGGTGGGGACCCGGGTCCAGGACCTTGCGGAATTTCCCGAGGCGTTCGACGATGGCCACCTGCTGCTGGCGGATGATCTTCAAAGTGGTTGTGAACAGCATCACAACGACGAGGGCAAGCAGGATCAGGATTATTAATGTCAAGGTATCTCCTTATGGTTTGCTGACGTCAGCGAGCGATTGGGTAGACGATCAGGGTGATGCCGTCGAGATCGAAGACCTCGATCTTCTCCCCAGCCTCAATGGCGATGGTTTCGTCGTAGCTGCGTGCCTGCCAGATCTGCCCATCGATTTTCACCTCACCTGAATTGGCGGTGATCCGGGAGGTCACATCACCGGCTGATCCCACCACCTTGTCCAGCGATGAGCGATAGCCTGGAGCCCGCCGAGTCTCCTCCAGCAGGGTGGGACGCAACAGAAAGAGCGTGACTACCGCGGTCAAGAGGGAAACCACTACTTGGAGCCAGAGCAGATCGGGGAACGCCAGCGCCGTCACTGCGCCGAGTACCGCGCCGCCAGCAAGCATCAACAGCGTCAGGTCAAGGGTGAGTAGCTCGGCGGCAGCGAGCAGTAGCGCGATCATGCCCCAGGCAGCCCATGGATTCTGACCCAACCACGCCAGGAACTCAGACATGTTGCTGTTCTCCGGTACAGGGCACGATGCTGGTCCGCGGGCCGCTTGGCTCTGGAACTGCCCCGCGTTTGATGGCCACACCCACTGAGTCTGCGACCGTTTTCATGCCTCAAATTTACCGGAAGGGCAGTGCAGGCGTCCCTTCGGCGGAATCTCCACAATGTGTGCGTGGCCGAAAGCACAATTGTCAGGTTTGCGCTGCCGGAGCAAGGGAATGCGACATGGCTGGCGTACTACGCCATGAGTGCGGTCTGGGCCGGTTGCGATTGAGTTCCGCCACCCATCCCTGAGGCTCTGTCGGCAAAGTCTTAAAAGCGTCAGAGCGGGCAGACGTATCGCGCAGGCAGCTTCGAGGCGACCGCCTGGTCGACGAACCAATAGGTGGCTTGTTGCCCGTGGGCATGAGAGGCGGGCAGGGACTCGTCGCCCTCAAGTACCCGCAGCAGGGCATCGGCTTTCCCCGTTCCCGTCACGATGAACCAGATCTCATCAGAGCGATTGAGCGTTGGGATCGTCAGCGAGATCCGTTCTGAGGGAGGTTTTGGCGATTCCGTCACTCCGATCACGGCACGCGATGTGGCATCGAAACTTGGATGCCCTGGGAAGATCGAGGCGACATGCCCATCAGGTCCCATGCCCAGGAAGGTCAGGTCGAAATGGGTGTCGCCCAGTTCAGCCGCATACTCTGACGCGCAGTCGTGTGGATCGGCACGCCCATCTCGTGCTGCCATCATATGGATTCGTGCAGACTGGATGGGGAGAGTGCGTCCCAACCTGCTGAGCGCCTGGAGTGAGTTGCGGTCAGGATCAGTGGCGGCGACGAAACGCTCATCCCCCCACCACAGGTGCAGGCGCCCGAGATCGAGTTTCGCCTCTGCGGCCAGGTCTGCGAAGCGTTCATACACCAGGTCTGCGGTGCCGCCGCCCGTCAGGCAGACCTGCACCTCATCCCGGCTGCCAAGCAGATCCACAACCCGTTCCAGGAATTTATGGGCAACCGTGTCTGCGACCTCCTGAGGTGATGCAAAGACCACCACGCGCGTGAACATCAGTCACCTACCTGTGTGGCGATCCGGCTCACCACCGACTCGAAGACGAAATCGGGGTCCATACGCTGCAGTTCCTCAGTGAGCAGCTCCGTCAGGGGGCGTCGCTTCAATGCCACCTTGCGTTCCGGCTGGCCCGGCACCGCGTACCTGGCGATGGTCTCAGAGCGCCCCCGGTTGATGACGATGTCTCCCAGCTCGGTGGTCAGCCGTACCTCTGATATCCCTGGCTGGTCGCTGTCCTCGTGCACGACTGGAACCTCGAGCTGTTGCTCAAGCCAGGTCACCAGCAGGGTGGAGCAGGCATTCTCTGGGGTGGAACGTACCAGCGCGGACGTGACCCGGTGCGGGAACTGATCCAGGGACGCGGCCAGCAGGGCCCGCCAGCGCGTGATCCTGGTCCAGCATAGATCGGTGTCGCCAGGGGTCATATTGCGGGCCCGGATCGCCAAAGCCAGCTGCGGGTCCGGGGCACCCATCGAGTCGGTGATCCGTCGCGTGGCCAGCTGCCCGATCGCGTCCTGCGCTGGTGAGACAGGGGCCTGATGCGGCCACCAGACGATGGTGGGGGAGTCAGGCAGGAGCAACGGGAGCACGACGGAGTCGCCGTGCATGGCGAGTTCACCGTGCAGTTTCAGCGAGATCAGATCACCAGGTAGGCCCTCACCCACCTGGATCTTTGCGTGAAGTCGCGGCTCGCCGCCCGAGTTGGTCACGACGATGACCCGTGAGGGGTGTGCGGTGGCGGAGGCCCGTGCCGCTTCGAGCACCTCGTCCTGGTGCTCATCGTCAGAGACCACCAGCAGAGTCAGCACCATGCCGCTGGTCGGCCCCACCTCGCGGTGAGCCCTCAGCAGTGCAGCAGCGACATCCTGGGTGGTGGTGTTGTTCAGTTCTACGATCACGACGTTCTCCTCTACCTTTACGGCCTGCGCCAGGTGTTACCGTCGCGGGCCAGCATCTCAACGGCGCTGGCGGGACCCCAGGTGCCCGCAGCATAGGGGTCGGGCTGGGCGGGCAGCGATGCCCAGAAGTCGAGTACCGGGTCGAGGATCTTCCAGGCCAGCTCCACTTCCTCATGCTGCGGGAACAGCGGGGGATCGCCCAACAGCACATCCAGGATCAGCCGTTCGTAGGCCTCGGGGGAGCTTTCCGTGAATGAACCGCCATAGACGAAGTCCATGGACACGTCCCGAATCTCCATCTGTGTTCCAGGCACCTTTGCGCCGAACCGCAAAGTGACTCCCTCGTCGGGTTGAATACGCATCACCAGGGCGTTCTGCCCGAGGACGTCTGCATCGGTGGTAGGGAAGGGCAGGTGCGGAGCCTGTTTCAGCACCAGGGCTATCTCCGTGACTCGCCTCGGCATGCGTTTGGCGGCGCGCAGATAGAAAGGCACCCCTGCCCAGCGGCGGTTGTCGATGTCGACGCGGATGGCTGCGTACGTCTCAGTGTGGGAGTCCGGGGAAACCCCGTCCTCCTCAAGGTAGCCTCGTACCAACCGGCCACCCTGCCACCCAGCGGTGTACTGGCCCCGTGCGGTGTGTGCCGCGTAGTTGGTGGGAACTTGGGCTGCCGCGAGCACTTTCGTCTTCTCTGTCCTCAGCTGTGAGGCCTCGAAACTGGTGGGTTCCTCCATCGCCGTCAGGGCGAGTAGCTGCAGGAGGTGGTTCTGGATCACGTCACGGGCTGCGCCTATGCCGTCGTAGTACCCTGCGCGCCCCCCGATGCCAATGTCCTCGGCCATCGTTATCTCGACATGCGAGACGTAGTTGCGGTTCCAGATCGGCTCGAACATCTGGTTGGCGAATCTCAGCGCCAGCATGTTCTGCACCGTCTCCTTGCCCAGGTAGTGGTCGATGCGGAACACCTCGTGCGGGGAGAAGAGCTGGTTGATCACATGGTTCAGCTCGCGGGCGGACTCGAGATTGTGCCCGAAGGGCTTCTCGATGACCACCCGGTTCCAGGTGTCCTTGCTCTCTCCTGTGACATCATGCCGTTTGAGCTGGGAGACCACCTGCTCGAAGTTCGACGGTGGGATTGACAGGTAGAAGGCGTGATTCCCGCCGGTGCCACGGGCACGGTCGAGTTCCTCGATCGTGGTGCGGAGCCGGTCGAAAGCCTCATCCGAGTCGAAGGTCCCGGACACGAACCGGATGCCCTCCAGCAGCTGCTCCCACACCTCCTCGCGGAACCGGGTGCGGGCGTTTTCCTTGACCGCGTCGTGGACCACCCGGGCGAAATCCTCGTCATCCCAATCACGGCGGGCGAAGCCCACGAGGCCGAAGCCGGCTGGCAACAGACCACGATTTGCCAGGTCGTAGACAGCCGGCATCAACTTCTTGCGGGAAAGATCGCCAGTCACACCGAAGATCACTAGGACACAAGGGCCGGCGATCCTTGGCAGTCGTCGGTCCCGGGGGTCACGGAGCGGATTGCTGCTGGTCACAAATCCGACCATACAGGTTCCAGCCAGCCGAATCCCCAAGTTGCTCTACGGTGGCGTCATGCGATCCTTTGTCCGCCAGCCTGAATACCTGTCCACCATGGCCGATGGAACAGTGAAGCAGGTGGGCCCACTCACCGGCACCGAGGTGTGGACCGTGCCGGGCCGGGGAAATCGTCCACTCGGCATCCACCACCCCGATCCGAGCCCCATAGACGACGCAAACCGCAGCGCGTACTGCGCGTTCTGTGAGCGACGCTACCTGGAGACTCCACCGGAGAAGGCCCGGGTGGTGCGTTCTGGAGATGAGTGGGAGACCCTGAGGCATCTTCCAGCTGAGGATCTCTTCGCCACGAAAGCCGAATTCCGCTGCGTCCCGAACCTTTTCGAGATCCTCAGCCTCGACTACTGGCGGGCCAACTATGGGTTCACGCTCCCCGAGGACGTTGCGGCACGAAGACGCTCTTACCTTGCTTCTGCGGCAGGGCTGGAACACGTACTGCAGGTTGCTGAGACGAAACTACGGGCCTGCGGGCACAGCGCAGGACAAGTGAATGCGATGACCCAGGAACAGCGCCTGGCGGCGGCCTCTGGTTTCTTCGGGGGCGGTCATGACGTGATCATCGCCAGACGGCACTTCACCGACGATGCCGTCGACGACACCCAGCTCGCGGGCTCTGGAACCCTGACGCCCGGTGAACATGAGCGGTTCATTGCCTTCGCCGTCGAATCGATGCGCCAAACCTATGAGAACAACCGCTACGCCCGTTATGTGACCGTCTTCCAGAACTGGCTGAAGCCTGCCGGCGCCTCCTTCGACCATCTCCACAAGCAACTGGTGGCTATTGATGAACGCGGCGTCCAGCATGAGGTGGCACTTGCCCGCCTGCGCCAGGACCCGAACCTGTTCAACGAGGTTGGCCCCAACTATGCGGGCTACCACAACCTCATCGTCGCGGAGAACGATCACGCGGTCGCCTTCGCGGGCTTCGGGCATCGCTATCCGACCCTGGAGATCTATTCCTGCTCCGAGTTCTCTAATCCCTGGGAACAGTCTGCCGAGGAGGTCCGCGGTATGTCGGACCTAATCCATGCCATGCACGCTGCCACGGGAACGGACGTGGCGTGCAACGAGGAATGGCATCACAGGCCGATCGACGTGACGCTCCCGATGCCATGGCGTGTGATGCTCAAGTGGCGGGTCTCCACCCTCGCTGGTTTCGAAGGGGCCACCAAGATCTACCTGAACACCATCTCGCCGGTGATGCTGAGGGACAAGGTGGTGGAGCGGCTTCTGGCTCTCCGGGAGGAGGGGAGGCTGGCCCCGGGCCTGAGGATTGCCACAGAGGCCCGCTGCCACCCCAACCCGTTGCATTATTCCCGCTGAACTACGCGCCGGGGCCAGGAGCCAGAAGCGTGACGCCGGTCGGGTATGCACCTGCCATGTGCTGGCCAGGATGGTTAGGCTGGCCTAGCTTGATAGGCTGGGGAGATTCGGAAAGACTGGTGTGTGCAAAATCGCTGGGAGGAGGGTGTCATGAGCGCAGCCATGCAGGAAGCCGACAACTCCACCCGGGAGCGGGTTGTCCGATCCATCCTTGAACATGGACCATCAACAGCCCGAGAACTCGCTGAACGCATGAAACTGACCCCGGCGGCCATCCGTCGCCACCTGTCTTCCCTCCTGGAGGACGGGACTCTGGGCTCACGTGAACAGAGAGTCTATGGAGCCCGTGGCCGAGGGCGCCCCTCCAAGGTGTTCTTCCTCACCGATGCCGGACGCTCTGAGTTCCACCAGGCTTACGACGAGCTGGCCATAGTGGCTATCCGGCGGCTGATCGAGGCTGCAGGGCCCGAAGCTATGGTCGAGTTGGCGTCGGAGCGGGTGGACGAGATCGAAAGCCGTTTCAACGAGCTACGCGAAGCCCATCCTGAGCGCGCCCCCATCGAGCTGCTCACTGAGGCTCTGGGTGCCACCTACGCCCCATCGGTCAAGCCGGTTCGTTCAGGTGACCAGCTGTGTCAGCATCACTGCCCGGTGGCCCATGTGGCTGCCGAGTTCCCGCAGCTGTGTGAGGTCGAGACCCAGCTCTTCTCACGGCTGCTCGGCAGTCACGTTCAGCGGTTGGCGACTATTGCCCATGGGGATGGGGTCTGCACCACCCACGTCCCCAATCCCGTCATACCGAGCAAGATCAGGAAGTGACCCTATGACGACCACGCCACAGGCCCCCGGAGTGGAGGCCACCCAGGACGAGCACCTGGAAGCCCTGAGTGGCTACCAGTATGGCTGGCATGACTCTGATGCCGCCGGTGCCTCCGCCCAGCGTGGCCTCAATGAGGCTGTGGTCAGGCACATCTCAGAGCTGAAGGGGGAGCCCGATTGGATGCTGGCCCTGCGGCTCAAGGCACTCAGGCTGTTCGGCAAGAAACCGATGCCGTCCTGGGGTGCTGACCTGAACGAAATTGACTTCGACAACATCAAATACTTCGTGCGTTCCACGGAGCGCCAGGCCCAGTCCTGGGAGGACCTGCCTGAGGACATCAAGAATACCTACGACAAGCTTGGCATCCCGGAGGCCGAGAAGGCACGTCTCGTGGCGGGAGTTGCGGCCCAGTACGAGTCTGAGGTGGTGTATCACAAGATCAACCAGGAGCTGGAACGGCAGGGTGTGATCTTCCTGGACACGGATACCGCCCTCAAGGAGTATCCCGATCTGTTCAAGGAATACTTCACCACCATCATTCCGGCCGGTGACAACAAATTCGCATCACTGAACACTGCTGTGTGGTCCGGTGGCTCCTTCGTGTACGTGCCCAAGGGCGTCCACGTCTCCATCCCACTGCAGGCCTACTTCCGGATCAACACCGAGAACATGGGGCAGTTCGAGCGGACCCTGATCATCGTCGACGAGGACGCCTATGTGCATTACGTGGAGGGCTGCACCGCACCCATCTACTCCTCAGACTCGCTGCACTCAGCGGTGGTGGAGATCATTGTCAAGAAAGGCGCCCGCTGCCGCTACACCACCATCCAGAACTGGTCGAACAACGTCTACAACCTCGTGACCAAACGGGCCATCTGCGAGGAGGGCGCGACCATGGAGTGGATCGACGGCAACATTGGCTCCAAGGTGACCATGAAGTACCCGGCGGTCTACCTGATGGGCGAGCAGGCCCGTGGTGAGACTCTCTCCATCGCGTTCGCGGGGGAGGGACAGCACCAGGATGCGGGATCCAAGATGGTGCACTGCGCTCCGCACACGTCGTCCTCGATCATCTCCAAGTCCGTGGCTAGGGCCGGTGGGCGTTCCTCCTATAGGGGCCTGGTGAAGGTCGAGCCTGGTGCGCATCACTCCGCGTCCTCGGTGAAATGTGACGCGTTGCTGGTGGACACGGTTTCCCGTTCTGACACCTACCCCTATGTCGATGTCCGCGAGGATGACGTCTCTATGGCACACGAGGCCACCGTCTCCAAGGTCTCCGATGACCAGCTGTTCTACCTCATGTCCCGTGGCATGGAGGAGGATGAGGCGATGGCCATGATCGTGCGTGGCTTCGTCGAACCCATCGCGAAGGAATTGCCGATGGAGTATGCCCTGGAGCTGAACCGGCTCATCGCGCTCCAGATGGAAGGTGCGGTCGGTTGACGCCGGTTCCCGCCGCTCCTCAAAAACCTCAAGAAGGAATGGATTTGAGCACCACCACAGCCCCTAATGTGGCAAGCGCCATCGAGACGGTGGCATCCCATCTGCACCCCACCCCATCGTGGGACCTGGCCGATCATCCCATGCCCAAGGGCCTGGAGGAAATCTGGCGTTTCACCCCTGTCAGGCAGATCCGTGCCCTGCTTGAGGAAGGGGATGTTCTTCCCGGCCTGGAATGGCAGGGAGACCTGCCTGAAGGTGTCGAGTTCCTCCGGGAGCCGCGGGAGCGGATCCATGAGCTGGCCATTGAGCCGCCCGTGGACCGCGTGGCTGCCGTGGCCGCTGCCCGCAGCGCTGAGGCCCTCGTGATGCGGATACCCGCAGAACTTGAGATCGAGAACGCGATCGTGTTCACGGGTACCGGGAACGGCGGGCATGCCGCCGAGTCCTTCATCTTCGATGTGGGGGCCGCAGCCCGTGTCACGCTGGTGTTGCAGTTCCGGGGAACCGGGACGTATGCGGCCAAGTACGACATCCGCGTCGGTGACGGCGCCGAGGTCAATCTGGTCTGCGTCAACGACTGGGATGATGACGCTGTCCACGCCGGGCAGGTTACCGTCGAGGTGGGACGCGACGCGCGCGTGCGCACCGTCCAGGCCTCGCTTGGCGGCAACATCATACGCATGGTCGAACGAGCCGCCTACACCTCGCCCGGCGGGGAGCTGGAACAGTTCGGCCTCTACTTCGTCGATTCCGGTCAGCACGTGGAGCACCGCATGTTCGTGGACCATAACATGCCGAAGACCAGGTCCAATGTCGACTACCGCGGTGCTCTCCAGGGTGAGGGGGCGCACTCGGTCTGGATCGGGGATGTGCTGATCCGGAAGGTCGCTGAGGGAATCGACACCTACGAGGCCAACAAGAACCTCGTGCTGACGGATGGCTGCCGGGCCGACTCGGTGCCGAACCTTGAAATCGAGACTGGCGAGATCGAGGGAGCTGGGCACAGCTCCACCACAGGCCGGTTTGATGACATCCAGTTGTTCTATCTGCGTTCCCGGGGCATCCCTGAAGCTGAGGCGAGGCGTCTTGTGGTCCATGGATTCTTCAACGACATCATCCGGCGAATCGGTGTGCCCGACGTCGAGGACCGGCTGCGCGCCCAGGTTGAGAAGGAATTGGAGCTGGCTGCCGCCACCGTGGAGGCCGCTCAGTGAGCTTCGTCGCCGTCGCCACCCTCGACGAACTGAGCCCCGAGGTTCCGCTCGCCGTCGACGAACACGAACTCGCGATTGTGCTTCACCAAGGCGAATACTTCGCCATCCACAACATCTGCAGCCATGGGCACGTGCCTTTGAGCGACGGGGACGTCGAAGACGGCGCCATCGAGTGCTATCTCCATGGTTCCCGGTTCGACCTGCGCAGCGGCCGTGCCCTGTGCCTGCCCGCCACGGAGCCCGTCAACGTCTATCCGGTCCAGATCGAGGACCAGCAGATACTGGTCGATCTCGACCATCCCATCACTGATTTCCAGGAGTCCTGAACAACCATGTCCAACCTCATCATCTCCGACCTTCACGCCGATGTCCTGACAGAGGAGGGACCCAAGACCATCCTCAAGGGCGTGAACCTGACCATCAACCCTGGTGAGATTCACGCCATCATGGGCCCCAACGGGTCGGGAAAGTCCACCCTGGCCTACGCCATCGCGGGGCATCCCAAGTATGAGATCACCTCTGGGTCGGTGACCCTCGACGGGGTGGAACTGACTGACCTGACCGTGGACGAGCGTGCCCGCCAGGGCCTGTTCCTGGCGATGCAGTACCCCGTCGAGGTGCCTGGCGTCTCCGTGTCCAATTTCCTCCGCACTGCCAAGACCGCTCTCGACGGCCATGCCCCCAAGGTCCGGACCTGGGTCAGGGATGTCGAAACCGTCCTGAACCGCATGCACCTAGATAAGTCCTTCTCAGCTCGCTCGGTCAATGAGGGATTCTCCGGCGGCGAGAAGAAGCGCCACGAGATCGCTCAGCTGGAGCTGCTCAATCCCAAGGCTGCGATTCTCGATGAGACCGACTCCGGGCTCGACATCGACGCCCTGCGTATCGTCTCCGAGGGAGTCAACCGGTACTCCGCGCAAGGCGACCGGGCCGTGTTGCTGATCACCCACTACACCCGCATCCTGCGCTACATCGAGCCCACCTTCGTGCACGTGTTCGTCGATGGCCGCGTTGTTGATCAGGGTGGCCGCGAACTGGCCGATAAACTTGAGGCGGAGGGATACGAAGCCTACGTCCAGGCTGCCTCCCAGGCATGAGAGCCTCCCAGGATCTCCAGGAATGAACTCGGAGCATGGTCGTCGATTAGGAGGAGGACCGAGGTGACCTTTGACGTCGATGTGATCCGGCAGGACTTCCCCATCCTGAGCCGCACGGTGGGGCAGCATCCGCTGGTGTACCTTGATTCGGCCAACACCTCCCAGAAGCCACGGCAGGTGGTAGACGCGATCGCCGAACACTACCTGCAGCACAACGCGAACGTGGCGCGTGCCATGCACGTGCTTGGCGCCGAAGCCACCGAGGCCTATGAAGATGCGCGGAGCCTGGTTGCCTTCTTCATCGGCGCCGCAGCACCTGAGGAGATCATCTTCACCAAGAACGCATCCGAGGCCCTGAATCTCGCGGCCAACACCCTCGGATCCAGGCTGGGTCCCGGAGACGAGGTGGTGATCTCCGTGATGGAGCATCACTCAAACATTGTTCCGTGGCAGCTTGTCTGCGAGCAAACCGGCGCCACGCTCCGCTGGTTCGACGTCACGGATGAGGGCCGGCTCGATCTTGAGGCGGCTGAACGCGACAATCTGATCAACGATCGCACCAAGGCGGTGTCCATAGCGCATGTGAGCAACGTGCTGGGTACCCGCAATCCCGTTGCTGACATAGCGGCGAAAGCCCATCAGGTGGGCGCGGTCGTGGTGGTTGATGCCTCCCAGTCGGTACCCCACCAAAGCGTTGATGTCACTGCCCTTGGAGCAGACCTGGTTGCCTTCACCGGGCACAAGATGTGTGGCCCGACAGGAATCGGCGTGTTGTGGGGTAGGGGAGAGCTCCTGGAGTCTCTACCACCCTTCCTCGGTGGAGGGGAGATGATCGAGGTCGTTGAGATGACCCACTCCACCTATGCGGCGCCGCCCCACCGTTTCGAGGCCGGCACCCCTCCCATCGCGCAGGCCGCTGGTCTCGGCGCAGCCGTGGAGTACCTGCGGAGCATCGGGATGGATGCCATATCAACCCATGAGCATGAGCTGACCGCATACATGCTCCAGAAACTGACCAGCATCGATGGGCTGCTTCTGCTGGGGCCTGCAGAGGCCATCGAGCGGGGTTCGGCCTGCTCCTTCAACCTCGAAGGCATCCATCCGCATGATGTGATGCAGGTGCTGGACTCACGCGGCATAGCCATCCGGGGCGGGCACCACTGCGCCAGGCCGCTGCACAGGAGACTCGGCCACCAGAGTTCCACCCGGGCATCCGCTCATCTGTACACCACCTTCGAGGAGATCGATGCGCTGGCTGATGCGCTGGTCTTCACCCGGAACTACTTCGGAGCGCGATGAACCTCGACGAGCTCTACCAGACGATCATCCTCGATCACTACCGCGAGAAACATCACAGCGGATTGCGGGATCCCTACGAGGCGGAGGTGCACCACGTCAACCCGTCCTGTGGCGACGAGCTGACCCTGCGTGTTCACCTCGACGGCGGCACGATTGCCGACATGTCCTATGCGGGGGAGGGGTGTTCCATCTCGCAGGCTTCCACCTCTGTCCTGGGTGATCTTGTGATCGGCCAGGACATCAACTATTTCTCCGGGCTCTACGACGAGTTCCTGGAGATGATGCACTCGAAAGGGGAGATTACCCCTGACGAGGATCGCTTCGAAGACGCCATCGCGTTCGCCGGTGTCTCGAAGTTCCCCGCGCGCGTCAAGTGCGCTCTGCTCGCCTGGTCGGCCCTCCGTGATGCTGTCAACCAGGCCTCAGCGAAGGAGAACTGATGTATACCCCCGACTCACGTCCCTCGGATCTGGTCAAAGACGAGCTCCCTGACGACAACCCGGCCACGCCGATTCCTACCCAGGAGGAGGTCGAGGAGGCGATGAAGGACGTCGTCGACCCCGAGCTCATGGTCAATGTCGTCGATCTCGGTCTGCTGTATGGAGTTACGGTGGATGAGGAGGCCAACGTCACCCTCGACATGACCCTGACCTCACCCACCTGCCCCCTCACCGATCGCATCGAGTACGACACGAAGTATGCGCTCGACGGCCTGGCGAACTCCGTCACGATCAACTGGGTGTGGCTGCCGCCGTGGACCCTGGAAATGATCACAGAGGACGGGCGTGAGCAGTTGCGTGCCATCGGCTACAACCTTTGAGGAGCCGTCGGCGATATCCCGAGACATTTCCCAGCCACCGGGAGGCATCGAGTACGCTCGGGGTGGATCGCCGATGATTGGAGGGTACACAGATGCCGAAACTGACCACCCCGGACCAGGTGAACCTCAACTACACCGACATAGGCTCAGGCCGCCCGATCGTGATGATCCATGGCTGGCCATTGTCGGGCGTTGCCTTCGAAGGCAACGCCAGGGTGCTCGCAGATGCCGGCTACCGGGTCATCACATACGACCGGCGTGGCTTCGGACGCTCTGGCAAACCCAAGGATGGCTACGACTACGACACCCTTGCCGCGGACCTGGACGCCCTGATCACCACTCTTGACCTGCATGATGCTGTCCTTTTGGGTTTTTCCATGGGAGGCGGCGAGGTGGCCCGCTATCTGGGAACCCGGGGATCGGAGCGGGTGGCCGGTGCGATCCTATCTGGCTCCATCTGTCCCGCCATGTGCCTGACCGAGGACAATCCCGACGGCGCCATGCCGATCGAGGGTTTCCAGGAGATCTCGGATGCCTGTGCTGCTGACCACGCGGGCTTCGTCGACGAGTTCTGCACCTGGTTCTTCAGCAATGCCGACGGACTAGCGGTGCCAGAGAAGGTCCGGTCGGCCGCGGTGGAGATCGCCCGGCAGTCCGCGCCCCACGCCGCGGCAGCCACCGCGCTCTCCTGGGCGACTGACCTGCGCGATGACTGCCGTCGCATAGACGTTCCCCTGCTCGTGATCCATGGTGGCGGCGACCAGAACGTCCCCCTGGCCAAGTCCAGCGCCCGGGTGCCGGACTACGTGCCCCAGGCCCAGTTGGTGGTCATCGAGGGCGGACCCCATGGGCTCAACGTCTCACACGCCGACCAATGGAATGGGGCAATTCTCGATTTTCTGGCCACACTTTAATCTCTAGTAAGGCCGTTGCAGCCGGCGTCTCGGGTTCGCGGAGAGCTCATGATTCGCAACCTCCGTTTCGCGGGTCCGGCTGATGGATCCGCAATAGTCATCCGAGCCCTGGACATTGTTGATATCGACGCTGGTGGTGCTCTCGAACTCGTATGACTTGTCGGTGTTGCGGTACTTGTTCCAGATGTAGTAGTAGACGGCGGCAGCCGCTATCACACCCAGGGCAAGAAACGCGATCCTGAGCTCGCTTGAGGAGAGCTTGGTCTTCAGCAGGATCATCCAGGAGGACGTGTCCATTTCCCTTTCCTACCTCACTATGAGGAACAGTATGAACCCAAGGATGGTTCCTATGACGAACACCAGGGCGGTGACTCCCCATAGGACTGGCATGTTGAGGGGCACCGACCCCATCACCCTGCCGTTCTGCCCGTTCACAGCCACGAAGTGTTTCAGGTTCTTGTCGGCCTCGTAGTAGGAGTACAGCCAGACAGGCAGGTATACGGTCACCCAGCGGGAGCCGCGAAGATCGATGTGCTCGGTGTCCCAGCGCACCCCACGGTCATACTGGGACACCATCTCGTCGCCCTTGGAGCGCGCGATGCTGAGCAGCCGGTCCTGCACGGTGTAACCCAGGTCGGAGAAATTCACATCACGCCGCTCGCTCGTGAATCCTCTCAGATAGTTGGGGTTGTAGCGCAACGCATTCTTCACGTCGAATGGCAGGATGGCGTTAATGATGTTGTTCGTCTGTGAGGGATCGTTCATGTTCGCGCGCTCGCTGCTGGATTCCAGCAGCAGATCGTCGATGCTCATGTCGAACCCGCGGGACACGTTGTAGACGTCGGCAGAATAATAAGTCTCGACGGAATCACCGTGCTTCTCTGTCCAACTTTGCGTCTGCACCTCGCCTTGGCCAGTGAGACTAGCCCGCACGTTCCCGTCGAAAACGAAATAGGGTAGATAGACTCCCACGACGTTCTCGGGAGCGAATTCCCGCTTGAACCTGGGGTGCGCGTAGAATTTACGCTCCTCCACGAAGCCACGGATGATCTCGATTGCATGCTCTTGCGGCACCATGAAAGGCGCCACTGCGTCGGGAGAGGCTCCATTGTTTATCCGGGAATCCGCTGAAAGGAAGTTCCGGCACCAGTGGCAACGCACCTGCACGGTCTCGTTGACATTGATGACCACCTCGGCGCCACACGCGCGGCATTTAAGGGTCACCACGGACTCGTCCACCAGGTTCTGGGCAGAGTGGGTGATGGTGGTGCCCCTCAGGTCTTGGATCCCTCCCGTGAGGTCCACCTCGTCTTCCAGGCGTGCCTCATTGAACTGGGTGCGGCAGTTTGAGCAGACCAGGGCCTGGGCCTCAACCACGTAGCGGATGTCCGTGCTGCCGCACCGAGAGCATTTAACCATGCCGCCCGAACGCCCGGTGTCCTTCAGCTCTAACACCTGTGGTTCTTCAGGCCCAACTGGTGGCGTGGGCGCAGGTGCCGCCTGGGGATATCCCGCCCCGGGGGCCGCAGCCATCGGGTGTGGAGAGCTGCCTTCGGATCCTGGAGCCAGGTAGGGGTTGGTTCCCGTCGGTCCAGGTGCCATGTAGGGGTTGTTCCAGGTAGGGGCCTGCGGTTGTGGGGTCCCGGGAGGCTGCTGCGGGCCCGGGTAGCCCATTGGCTGCTGGCTACCTGGATATCCCGGCGGCCAGGGCTGCTGTGGCCCGCCCGGGCCGCCGGTTCCGGGTGCTGTCATCTTGCCGGTTTCCTCACAGTCCCAGGAGACGCTGCTTCAGAGTGTCGAATTCCTCCTGGGTCACCACCCCGGCATCGAGGAGCTCCTTCATCTGCTTTAGTTTCGCGACGGGATCCTCTGCCTGGGGTGCCGCGGGCTGCTGGACCGCCTCTTGAGGCTGCTGCGCCTGCTGCTGGTAGCCGCTCACCATGCCACCCATCATGGGGACTCCGACCCCCATGCCGATCAGGCCCTGGCCTCCTCCGTTCTCGCCAGCCGCCTGCACACCACGGGCCACCGACTGCTGCATGAAGGAGTTTCCGCGTTCGCCGCGGAGCGCATCGGCTTTCTTCACATCGGACAGCAGCGCGCGGGTGTCCTCGTCGTACTCGATGGCAACCAGCGCGACGCGCTCGATCACGATGCCACGGCCGGAATGCCACTGGTAGTTCTCCTCGACGACCTCGCTCAGAGACTTGGCGAATCCCACGGAATCCTGCTGGAGACGGGTGATGCGGTTTCCCCGCTCAGGATCGTTGGTGTATCTCGAGAAGGCCGGGCCCAGGCTGGCCACCACCTCGTTGAACAGCTGGTCGCTGACCGGGTTGTCGAAATCGGTGAAGTCAAAGATCTGGTTGTTGGCGATGAAGGCGCCCGGGACCAGCGTGGAGACGAACAACAGGGGATCGGCGATCCGCAGCGTGTAGGTGCCGCGAGTGACCGCACCCACCTGCGCCCCCAAGTAGGAGTCATCCCAGTAGATCTCGGACTGGGTACCGAAACGGTTGTCCGGGAGTTCTTTGAGGTTCACGAAGAAGGCCTGCTGCATACCGCTGGGACGGCCCCCGAACTTGATGCGCTCCCAGGTGTTGCGCACCACCTGGCCGAACACCCCATCTCCGGCGAAGACGGACTGGGAGGATGGGTCCTCACCACGGAACTCGAAACCGCCTGGCTCTGACACGAAACCGGTGACGCGCCCGTCCTGGAAGGTGACGAGGCCGTAACCGTTGGGAACGACGATCTTCGAACCGTTGCTGATCACGTTCTCTGATCCTCGGGTGTTTGAACCGCGGCCAGCATTCCTGCCGGCATTCACGGCGGGGAAGAATGCCGCAGTGGGTGCTATGCCTGAGGGGACTGTGAGGAAATCCAGCCACTGATCAGCGAAGACTCCGCCGAGTGCCCCTGTGAAGGCCTTGATGAAACCCATTGTTTAACTCCTGACTCGACTCTGTGGCGACTCGCGGCAGCCACAACAACCATCGTGCCAGATGCGTGGTCCGGCTGGGGTGGATCATGTGATGTGAGACCGCAGTGGCATGGGTGTGGCAGGTAGACTTCGCGGACGTGCTTCAGGTCAAGGATGTAGAGGTGCGCGCTGGAGCGCGTCTTTTGTTGTCCCCTGTCAGCTTCCAGGTGGCGGCGGGTGACAGGGTGGGACTCGTTGGCCGTAATGGGGCGGGTAAGACGACCCTGACGCGCATCCTGGCGGGTGAGGGACTACCCGCCGCGGGCTCGGTCATCCGCTCCGGGCAACTTGGGTATCTGCCGCAGGACCCCCGCTCGGGGGAGCCGGAGCAGCTAGCGCGTGACCGGATCCTGGGTGCGCGTGGGCTGGACCAGGTGATGGCCCGCCTACATCGCGCAGAACAGCAGATGAGTGCCGCTGAGGGGGCTGAGCGTGACAAGGCCATGGCGGCCTACGCCCGCGCTGAAACCGCTTTGCTGTCAGCCGGGGGGTATGCCGCTGAAGCAGAGGCGGCGCGGATCGCAGCAAATCTGGGCCTGCCGGAGCGTGTGCTGGGACAGCCTCTCTACACTCTCTCCGGTGGGCAGCGGCGCCGTATCGAGCTGGCCCGGATCCTGTTCTCCGATGCCGACACCCTCCTACTCGACGAGCCCACGAACCATCTTGATGCTGACTCCATCACGTGGCTGCGGGGATATCTGCAGGGATTCGGGGGCGGCCTAGTGGTGATCAGCCACGATGTTGGCCTGCTTGAGGCTGTGGTCAACAAGGTCTTCCATCTCGACGCCAACCGCGCCGAGCTGGATCTCTACGCCATGGACTGGAAACGTTACCTCCAGCAGCGGGAGACCGACGAGAAACGTCGCAAGCGCGAACGCCTGAATGCGGAGCGTAAGGCCTCCCAGCTCATGGCCCAGGCCGACAGGATGCGGGCGAAGGCCACCAAGGCCGTCGCCGCCCAGAATATGGCCAAGCGTGCTGAGAGACTGCTGTCCGGGATCGAGGGGGAGCGGGAGAGTGACCGGGTCGCGAGGATCCGGTTCCCCGAGCCGGCGCCCTGCGGGAAGACCCCTCTGGTGGCCAGGGACCTGTCAAAGGCCTACGGGTCGCTGGAGGTGTTCACAGCCGTCGACCTGGCCATAGACAAGGGATCGAAAGTCGTCATTCTGGGTCTCAACGGAGCTGGCAAGACCACGATGCTGCGTCTTCTGGCAGGCCTGGAAGAGCCGGACGTCGGGGAGCGGATCCTGGGGCACGGGGCCCGGCTCGGCTACTACGCACAGGAACACGAGACCCTCGACGTTGGCAGGTCGGTGCTGGAGAACATGGTCTCCGCCTCGCCTGACCTAGGGGACACTCAGGTGCGCAAGGTACTCGGGTCGTTCCTGTTCACCGGTGATGACGTGGACAAACCGGCGAGGGTGCTATCTGGTGGGGAGAAGACCCGCTTAGCCTTGGCCATGCTCGTGGTCTCCGCAGCAAACGTGCTGCTTCTCGACGAGCCGACAAACAACCTCGATCCGGCATCCCGCGCCGAGGTGTTGGCTGCCCTGCGCTCGTACGCCGGGGCCGTCGTGCTGGTCACACACGACCCGGGGGCCGTCGAGGCCCTGGAACCTGACCGGGTGCTGGTCTTACCTGATGGGGTTGAGGACCTGTGGAGCGATGACTATGCGGAGCTCATCGCCCTGGCATGATCATTTTGTGCAGGTGGTGTGTGCGTTTGCGCAGTCCGCCCGCCAAAACTGTCTAGGCTGAGCGCAGTCTATGAAGCGAAGGAAGTCAATGGCGCGCATCAATTTCGGCACTGGCGGATGGCGGGCGATCATCGGTGATGAGTTCATCCGGAGTAACGTCCGGTTGCTGTGTGGGGCGCTTGCGCAGCGCATCAAGGAGGAGGGGAAGCAGGACCAGGGCATCGTGATCGGCTATGACCGGCGCTTCCTGTCCGATGTCGCGGCCCAGTGGGCGGCCGAGGTGTTCGCTGGGGAGGGGGTGGCCTGCCGGGTAATAAAGATTGCCCAGGCGCCGACTCCGCTGATCATGTGGACGGTCAAGAATCTCGGGCTGCCCTATGGCATGGCGATCACGGCCTCGCATAACCCCGCTCTCTACAACGGGATCAAGGTGTTCACCGCAGGCGGCAAGGACGCCGACGAGGATGTCACGCATGATCTTGAGTCTCGCATGACGAGGCTGGAGGGTGGCCGTGAGGTCTCCATCGGGCAGGTGGCTTATGACAAGGCCGTCTCCCAGGGTCTGATCCGGGAGATCAACCCGTTCAATGGCTACATCGACTCGATCATTGACCAGGTGGATATGGCCGCCATCCGCCGTGCGAACCTCAAGATCGCCCTGGACCCGATGTTCGGTGTCTCCCGGACCTCGCTGCAGACCATCCTCATGACCGCCCGTTGCGAGGTGGATGTCATCCACGACCGTCATGACACGCTTTTCGGCGGACGTATGCCCTCACCCAGTAGCGCATCCCTGGAGTCGTTGAAACGCTATGTGGTGGAGAACGGCTGTGCACTCGGCATCGCAACCGATGGTGACGCGGACCGGCTCGGGGTCATCGACGACAAAGGGAACTTTCTGCATCCCAACCAGCTGTTGGTGCTGCTCTACTACTACCTCCTCAAGTACAAGGGATGGAGCGGTCCTGTGGTCCGCAATGTGGCCACCACCTCGTTGCTGGATGACGTGGCTCACCAGTTTGGCCAGGAATGTCACGAGGTGCCCGTCGGATTCAAGTGGGTCTCGGGGAAAATGCTCGAGACCGATGCGATCATCGGGGGTGAGTCCTCCGGCGGCCTGACGGTCAAAGGACATATCTCGGGCAAGGACGGCATCTACGCCGCGACCCTGCTCGTCGAGATGCTGGCCGTGGCCGGCAAGCCCATGAGCGAGATCTACGAGGAGATCACAGGCCAGTTCGCCCCGCATTACATGGCGGAAACTGATTTCAAGTTCGATCCGGAGCGCAAACCCGAGATCCTCAAGACGCTCATGGAGGACCGCCTCCTGCCCGATTTCTCCGATGACATCCGTGATGTGTCCTACCGGGATGGCTGCAAGGTTTACTTCGAGGACGGTTGGATCATCGCCCGGTTCTCCGGGACGGAGCCTCTGCTGCGTATTTTCTGCGAGATGCCCACTCGCGAGCGGGCAGAACAGGCCTGCGAGGAATTCCGGCAGTTCCTGGGGGTGTGAAGAAATTCCCGCCAGCCGGGATCGGTTGACGTGGCACGCGCCAGATGCCTTCCCCGGCTTGTGATCGTTGTCGGCACATGATCCAGCGCACCCTATCTTTTCCGTCCTGCCGGCGCGGGCTCTGGATGCTGCCTGACCTGCTGAGCGATTTCTAGGCCGTCTCCGTAAGGGGTGCAGTCGTTTCGCCCGTTTATAACGATCGTCGTTATAATTGGTGGCGTCTGAACCTCGACGTACCTGGAGTGAGATGAATCTGCGCGATTTCGCGAGCACCCTGACGCGATCCTGGCTGGTGGTCGCGGCCACTGCCGTGGCGGGTCTGGCAGGCGGCTGGGTGGTTGGCAGCGCCGCCCACGCCGTCTATAGCACCACTTCACGGGTGATGGTCATAGCGGCCGCGGTCGGGTCGCCGGAAGACGCCCAGCAGATGACCTCGCTGATTCGTTCCGAGATGTCGGTCTATCAGGCTCTCGCCCAGGGAACTGAGGTCACTGAGCGGGTCGCTGCACAGGTGACGGGAGTGACGGCTTCGCAGGTATCGGACGCCACGGCGGTTGGCGTCACCGATCAGGTTCTGACACTGACCATCTCACTCCCAGACAGAGAGCAGTCCACCGTGGTGGCGAAAGTGCTGGCTGATGAGCTGGCGGTTGAGATCCAGGGACTGCATGCGAGTCCCTCGCTGGTTCAGGCCAGGGCAGTCACGGCACCTGTCAAAGAGGTGTCGTCGGGTGTCAGTCGCGGAGCTTCCGTGGCTGCGGGCGGAGTGCTGGGGGTCGCTGCAGGCCTGATCATCGTCTGGGGAATCGCCTCATTGCGGCCCATGGTGGCCTCAGGAGGGGCGCTGGCTGCTGAGGGAAGGCTGGTTCTGCGCGGTGAGGCCGACGACAGGGCCTTCCAGCAGCTGGCGGCGGTGCTCTCCCAGCGGCTGAGGGAATCAGGCTCCAGCGGCGTGGTCCTGGTCGGTACTGGGGAAAGGGTCAACCTCGGGCCGTGGAGCCGCGGGCTGGGGGAGCAGCTGGGTGCTGAGGCGACCGCTGTGACAGCAGCTCCGAATGGGGCCGATCCTGTGGCACTGCGTGCCGTGTCGGGCGGAGAGGTCACCGTTCTGGTAGCCGACCGGAGGGATCCTCTCAGAGAGGTCCAAGAGACATCCAACCTCTTGGAGGCGGCGGGGGCGGACCTGGTTGCGTATCTCGTGGTCAGCGACGCCCGAGCATGAGTACCCGTGGAGAAGCTGGGGAGGAGGTGATGTGAGGATGCCGCGAGTCCGGCAGCTGATTGTTCCGTCGATGACTGATCATCGTCAGCAGCGAGGCGAGCGCCACCCACCAGATGAAACTGACAAGAAAGTTTTTCGTCAGGTAGGTGTCGAAACCAAAACCCACCAATGTGGCGACAAGACCAGAGGCGATCGCACGCTCTATGACTCCATGTGCTCGCCACCACGCCCAGCAGACGACACCGACTATCACCAGGAGCAGGGTGAACCCGATGATTCCTTGCTCCGAGAAAATGGCGACGTAGGTGTTGTGTGCATGCGACAGGGTGACCCCCTCGGGCATCTGCTTGGTGCCGTGGGCGCCAGCCTGGGGAAGCGTGCGAGTCTCGAAGGCGTACCAAGGCCACAGCACACCGTAGCCGACGCCGAAGACGAGGGTTGCGAGCGAGCTCAGAGCCTGGCCGATTCCGTAGCTCCAGGTCTCGATGCGGCCTGCGCCGGTGAGTTTGAATCCCCGCTGCTCCATGACGTGCCACGCCACGACCAAGAAGAAGGCTGCGCCCGTGATGACGCCAGAGATGATCAACGGCAGCCGTTTAGGACGGCGTCTCGCAACCGTGATGATGGAGGGGAGTATGAAAAGGCCGATGAACAATGCGAGCGTGATGACGCCAGTCCGGGCGCCGGTGGCCATCAGCCAGGTCATGTAGGCCAGCACCGCCACAGCGGAAAGGACGCGATGGTGCCCTATGATCACAGCCGCGACACAGATCGCTAGACCAAGCAGGAGAGCGGTGTGCAGCACAGCCGCGCCTGCCAGCCTCGTCGCCCAGCGCCCATACAATTCGGCGTTGGCCGCGTTCCACCACACCCCGAGCGGAGTCGTCACGGCACCGGCGAATGCGAAATACCACAGGATCTGGAAGTGTTGGGTGGGCGGTACGAGGTTCACCGCCAGGACTGCCAGAAGGCAGGTGAGCCCAGCCGATATCAGCGGGCTGACCAGGTGTGACACTGGGACCGGGACCACGACTGATGGTACGCCGTACTGCATGCTGGCCCAGTGGGGTACCAGCGGTATCGACACTGCGGCGAACAGGAGTAGTAGCGCGAAAGCTGTCGTCGCGGCGACCAGCGCCCGGGAGGGGCGGTTACGGGCGGGATCGCTGCGTAGCTTTACCACAGTGACGGCAGCCAGCACTGCGACCGCCGGCGCCAGGAACAATTGCAGGACGCTCAGCCCCGTGTCAGCGACCTGGTCTTCGCTGACCACAGCCGAGGCGAAGACGAGCAGGCAGGTGCACATGATCACGGACACCAGGCTCCAACGATCCAGTCGCAGGCGTGCCTCGGAGGCGCGCGAGGGACTGAGAACAGAATGCAGCACACCATCATTTTAGAGGCTTCATGGAGTCAGGTCCGCGCCCTCATCGTGGAAGAGGACTCATGAACGCTGGAATGTGCTGATGGTGAAGGCTGCTGTCGTCCTTGCCGCTGACGTCTTCGTGTGTTCGTGAAAAGCGTTCGGTCCCATCGCCACGAGGCTGGCAGCAGCCTCTGCCGACAGCTCCAGAGGAAGTGTCAGTTCTTCGCGGTCCATAAGGTCGAAGCTGGTCATGGAGCTGTCGAGCCGGTCCAGTTTCTCCCGGCCGATGCTCAGCAAGCCGAATGCCTCGCGCAGTTCCCTGAGGTGATCGCTTCGGGGCGTCACCACCACCAGCCGCCCACCGGGGAACACAAGCCGTGCGAATTCCGCTGGGTTGCGCGGGGCGAATACGCACAGGACAGCATCCAGCACCGCTGTTGCCACGGGCAAACCACTCCAGACGTCGGCGACGACTGCCCCCAGCCGTGGACTGCGCCGGGCGGCACGCCGACAGGCCGCAGGTGAGATGTCGGTGGCCAAACCGAGTGACCTGGCAGACGCATCGAGGAAAGCTCCGATGTAATGACCAGTCCCCGATCCCACCTCCAATACCCGTCGGGCACCCGACAGAGCGGTGACCACCTTTCTGATCAGCGGGTCGTACCAGCCCTCCGACAGGAAACGTTCGCGGGCTGCAACCATCTCCGGGGTGTCCGCATTCTGCGGAGTGCCCCTCAGCAGCAGGTTCAGGTGCCCTTGGCGGGCCACGTCGAAACAGTGGCGGTTGTCACAGCTGAGGGTCCTGCCTGCCACTGTCAAGGGCGTCATGCATATGGGGCAACGCAGCCAAGAAACCACCCGTGAGAGCCCTTCGGGCATGGGGCGGCTGGCCATCACGGCGTCCACGATAGTGTTTAGTCCGTGCAAGACAAGCCTGTTGTTCTCGTTACCGGGGCGACGCGCGGCATCGGCCGCGTCATAGCCGAGAAGTTCCGTGACGCGGGATACCGCGTCGCAGGCACTCGCCGCACAGGGGGTGAGGTTCCTGGCGGCGTGCTGCCCGTTGAATGTGATATCACGGACCAGGCCCAGGTGGATGCCGCCTTCGAGGCGGTGGAGGCTGAACTTGGCGCCGTGGGAGTGCTCGTTGCCAACGCCGGTGTCACGAAGGACAACCTGCTGGCGCGAATGTCGGACGCTGACTGGGACACGGTGATCGACACCAATCTGACGGGCACCTTCAGGGTGGTGCGGCGCGCGGCGCGCCCCATGACCAGGGCACGTTTCGGGCGCATCATCCTGATCTCGTCCGTGGTTGGGGTGCTCGGATCGCCCGGGCAGGTCAACTACTCGGCGTCCAAGTCCGCGCTGATCGGCATGGCTCGCAGCCTCACCCGCGAGCTGGGTGCGCGGAATATCACCGCCAACGTGATCGCACCTGGTTTCATCGAGACCGACATGACCGCGGTACTGGACGAAAAGGTCGTCAAGGGATACCAGGAGCGGATCCCGGCAGCACGTCTTGGTCAGGCTGAGGACGTCGCGGGGGCCGCGTTGTTCCTCGCAGAGTCGGGATATGTCTCCGGCGCCGTCGTCCCCGTCGATGGTGGCCTCAGCATGGGCCACTGATACAAAAACTTAAGGAGCATCGGATATGGGAATACTCGAAGGCAAGAACATCCTGGTCACCGGAGTGACCATGAACACCTCCATCGCCTACCGGGTCACCGAGCTGGCGCAGGCAGAGGGCGCGAAGGTGGTCGTCAGCAATCTCGGGCGCGCAGTCAGCCTGACACGTCGTGTCGTCGGCCGGCTGGCGACCGTGCCCCCCGTCCTGGAATTGGACGTCACCAGTCCTGAGCACCTGGCAGCGCTGCCAGGGCAGCTGCAGGAACATTTCGACCACTTGGACGGCATCGTGCACTCCATCGCATTCGCCAACCCGGCCCGGGCCCTTGGCGGCGCATTCCTCGACACCTCATGGGAGGACGTCGGGATCTCCCTCAACACCTCGACCTACTCCTACGTCTCGCTGGCCGTGGCGTGCCGAGAACTATTGCGCCCTGGATCCTCCGTGGTCGGGCTCACCTTTGATGCCAAGGTCTCCTGGCCGAAGTACGACTGGATGGGGGTGGCCAAAGCCGGGCTTGAGTCGGCCAGCCGCTACCTGGCCCGCTACCTCGGCTCTGAGGGGATCCGCTCCAACCTGGTGGCCGCCGGACCCATCGACACCATCGCGAAGACCGCCATTCCCGGCGCTGAGGAGTTCAGTGATTTCTGGGGCGAGCGCGCTCCCCTGGGGTGGGACACGACCGATGCCACGGCTGCGGCCAAGGCCGTTGTGGCGCTGCTCTCCGACTGGTTCCCCGCCACCACCGGCGAGATCATTCACGTCGATGGGGGTCTGCACTCCACCGGCGCATAGGACGCTGCCTGAAGGCTTCGCGGGAAGCTGGCCTCACTTACCCGCGAAGCCTCCGATACGGGTAACGTTGGCCCCATGACAGTGGTCGCGGCGCTCAAGGATGTGACGGTCAGACGTGGGATCTCCGTCCTGCTGGATTCAGTGAACCTGAGCATCGGAGAGGACGAACGCTGGGTGCTGCTGGGCCCCAATGGGGCGGGCAAGACCACGCTGCTCTCGATACTGGCCGCGAACCTGTTTCCCAGCTCGGGCACTGTCCAGCTGCTCGATGAGGTGCTGGGGAAGGTCGACGTGTTTGAGCTGCGGCCCCGCATCGGATTGACCTCCTCGGCTCTTGCTGACCGGATTCCCGCCGGGGAACGGGTGATCGATGTGGTCGTCTCAGCGGCCTGGGCAGTGATAGGCCGCTGGCGTGAGGAATATGACAGCGGTGATGAGGGACGGGCCCGCGGGCTGCTCTACTCCCTGTACGTGGACCACTTGGCGGAACGGACCTTCGGCACGCTCAGCGAGGGGGAGCGCAAGCGCGTGCAGATCGCCCGGGCATTGATGACAGACCCGGAACTGTTGCTGCTCGACGAACCCGCCAGTGGCCTCGACCTGGCAGGCCGGGAGGCACTCGTGTCCACCCTGGCTGAACTGTTCCTGGACCCTGGGTCCCCGGCGAGCATGCTGGTGACCCATCATGTTGAGGAGATCCCCGCCGGCGCCACCCATTGCATGCTGCTCACTGGCGGGCGTGTCACAGCGGCAGGACCTCTCGAGGCGACCCTCACCGACTCCAACCTGAGTGCCGCATTCGGCATGGACCTGGCCGTTTCGCGCACAGACGATGGTCGGTGGAGTGCCTGGTCCCGGCGGGTTCCGCGGGACTGAGGATGCAAGCGATCCCCACCGGTGGGATCTCTAGGGAAAAGCAGGCTTTACCAGCGGGCCAACGCAGTAGAGCGACAATGTGTCGCACCCAACGGATCAATCCTGAGCTGATGGCGATAGCCTTGAGGCGTTGGCGACAGAGCAAAGGAGTTCCCATGGCGACACCGAATACCCGCACCGAGTCTGACTCGATGGGCACCATCGAGGTGGCCTCCGACCGATACTGGGGTGCCCAGACTGAGCGGTCACTTCACAACTTCGACATCGGGCGTGAAACCTTCGTATGGGGCCGGCCCATGGTCAAGGCCCTCGGTATCTTGAAGAAATCCGCGGCGCTGGCGAACGCGGAGCTCGGAGAACTCCCGCAGGATATAGCCAGTCTCATCGCCAAGGCAGGTGATGAGGTGATTGGGGGCACACTTGATGACCACTTCCCACTGGTGGTTTTCCAGACCGGCTCCGGAACCCAGTCCAACATGAACGTGAACGAGGTCATCTCGAACCGCGCCATTGAAATCGCCGGAGGTGAACTCGGAACGAAGACCCCCGTCCACCCCAACGACCACGTCAACCGCGGGCAGTCATCCAACGACACCTTCCCCACAGCCATGCACATCGCGGTGGTCAACGAGCTGGCAGCTATGTATCCGCGGATCCGGAAGCTGCGCGACACCCTGGACGCCAAGGCCAAGCAGTATGACGACGTCATCATGGTCGGGCGCACCCATCTCCAGGACGCCACCCCGATCCGTCTCGGACAGGTCTTCTCCGGCTGGGTGGCCCAGATCGACTTCGCACTGGAGGGCATCGAGTACGCCGATTCACGCGCCCGCGAACTGGCGATCGGCGGGACCGCGGTCGGGACCGGCCTGAATGCCCACCCCAAGTTCGGAGCGCTCACGGCTGAGAAGATCTCTGCCGAGACCGGGATCACGTTCACGCAGGCGGCGAACCTGTTCGCCGCTCTCGGCGCCCACGACGCTTTGGTGCTGGTCTCTGGTGCGCTGCGGGTCCTAGGCGACGCCCTGATGAAGATCGCTAACGACGTGCGCTGGTACGCATCCGGTCCACGCAACGGCATCGGTGAGTTGCTCATTCCCGAGAACGAGCCGGGGTCGTCCATCATGCCGGGCAAGGTGAACCCCACCCAGTGCGAGGCGATGACGATGGTGGCCACGAAGGTGTTCGGGAACGACGCCACCGTCGGTTTCGCCGGGTCGCAGGGCAATTTCCAGCTCAACGTCTTCAAGCCGGTCATGGCCTGGTGCGTTCTTGAGTCCATTCAGCTGCTGGGGGACGCCTGCGTGTCCTTTGAGTCGAACTGCGCCTACGGCATCGAGCCGAACCGGGAGCGGATCCAGGCCAACCTCGACACCAACCTGATGCAGGTGACGGCCCTCAACCGCCACATCGGATACGACAAGGCGTCCAAGATCGCCAAGAATGCCCACCACAAGGGGCTGTCGCTGCGCGAATCAGCCCTGGAACTCGGTTTCCTGACCGATGAGCAGTTCGACCAGTGGGTGGTTCCCGCCGACATGACCCACCCGAGCGCCGCCGACGAGTAAGGCTCTGACTTATCCCAGGGAGCTGTCGGCGTGGTTTCCCAGTAGCTCCCTGACACTGGGGCTCTTGTTCTTCCCCGGGGAGGGCAAGAGCCCCAGTTCTGCGCAGTCCTCACAGTCCTGTCCGTGAATCAGCGTCATGTCCTGACGCATAGCGCTGCGCGATGAGAGTGCAGGCGATGAGCTGAAGGGTGTGGAACACCATGAGCGGGAACACGATGAGTCCGACGCCCTGCCCCGCGAACAGCACGGTTGCCATCGGTACCCCCGTTGCGAGGGACTTCTTCGTGCCGCAGAAGACAATGGCGATCTCGTCGGCCCGGCTGAACCTGAGGAGACGGGCAAGCCGCCAGGTGAAGACCAGCATGAAGATTAGGACGAGAAGACATAGGGCAAGCATGATCAGCAGTTCTGTGCTGGTCGTCTCTATGCCGTTGCTCCTGAGTTCCGCGAAGGCGCCGTAGACCACCAGGCAGATCACGCCCTGATCCAGCCATCTCAGTCTGCTCTTGTTCCGGACCATGAACTCCGCCGTCCAGTGACGTGATAGCTGTCCCAGGACGAATGGGAGCAGCAACTGGACCATGACTGCGCCGAAGGCGCCCCATCCGACTGGGACCGCGCCAGCGGCAGGCAGCGTCAACATCACCAGGAGCGGTGTCAACAGCACACCCAGCAGATTCGAGGCGGTGGCTGAGACGATTGCCCCCGCCACATTCCCACCCGCGATCGAGGTGAATGTGATCGATGACTGCACAGTCGACGGCACCAACGTCAGAAAGGCCAGGCCGAGTGCCAGGCCAGGGGAGTACCAGGGCAGATGCAGCAGTCCCAGCCCCACCAGTGGGAAAACCAGGAAGGTGCAGGTGAGGATTGTCAGGTGCAATTGCCAATGCCTCAGCCCGGCGTAGGTCTCGGCAGCTGAGAGACGGGTTCCGTAACCGAGGAATAGCAGGAAGATGGCTGTCTTCGTGCACCAGCTGAGGACTGTCGTGGCGGCACCAGAGGTGGGCAGGCTAAACCCGCCCAGAGCTGCCAAGAGGATGTAGAGCAGGAATGGGTCCCTCAGCCTTGGCCACACGGGAACTGACCCTACAACGTGGCTTCCAGCTCCTTCGTTACGCTCAAAGGCATGCGTTTTGATATCGCCTCCATTGATGATGCCCGTCTCGGGGACTATGTCTCATTGCGTGACTCGCAGCTTCGCCGACGGGTGGAGGGTGAGCGGGGAATCTTCATCGCGGAGGGCGACAAGATCATCCGGCGGGCTGCCGAGGCTGGGTGCCGGCCGCGGTCCTTCTTGCTTGCCTCGAAGTGGCTGCCGGGCCTGGCTGATGTGCTTGCCGCCTGGCCTGAGGTGCCGTGCCTGGTGGCCGATGACCAGTTGATAGAGGCGGTGAGCGGATTCCACGTGCATCGAGGGGCCCTCGCCAGTTTCGAGCGGCCCGACGAGACGCCCTGGGAGGGGATCCTCGCTTCCCGCCGCGTCCTGGTGTGCCAGGAACTTGTTGATCACGCCAATGTGGGATCCATCATGCGTGTCGCTGCTGCCCTCGGATGGGATGCTGTCGTGATCTCCCCGGGAGGCGCCGATCCCCTTTACCGGCGGGCCATCAAAGCGTCCATGGGAACCTGTTTCCAGGTGGGCTGGCGGCGGATGACCGATCCAGTGGCCGACTTGGACCGGCTCCGCGCCGCCGGATTCGATCTGGCGGCCGCCACCATCGGGCTGGAAGCCACGACGCTGACCGAATACCAGGCACCGGAGCGTCTCGCGCTGCTGCTCGGATCCGAGGGACATGGTCTGAGCGCAGATTGGCTGGCCGTCGCAGACACACGCGTCAGGATTGAAATGGCGACGGGGATCGACTCACTGAACGTGGCGACGGCTGCCGCCATCTTTGCCCACTGGCTCCGGTGAAGCCGACAAGCATTGGCGGCAATACTCGCTACACACTGGGACGGGCGCTGAGCCGGTCCGGTAATCCGGCGTTCATGCGACGCTCTCCCGGGGGAGGCTCATGGCCGCCCGAAACCCCGTTCCTATAGCCTGTGCCCAGCAGCTATAGGCGAGCTCCTAGCCGCTGGTCCTCGGTAGGCCAGGGTGGACAGTCCTTTCAGCTGGCGCTATGGCCGCCGGCGAGGATGGGGGCGCCGTGGGGGATTGGCTGGGCTGGGCGTCACCCAGCTGGAGGCTCACCACCACCGGGTCGTGATCGGAGGAGCGGTAGGGGTCAGGACTGTAGAGGTCCTGTTCCGCCGCCTTCTTGTAGGTCATGTCGTAGTCGAGGATGTCTGCCTCGTCGGCGTTGATGTGCCAGGCCCGGGCATCGATGATGCTCTCCTGCGCGGCCGGGTTCGCCAGCGCATGGTCCAGATAACCGGCCATGCCGTCGAAGACATACGAATACGCCTGTTCCCCGCTGAATTTCTTTTCCATGTCGGCGTAGCCCCCAGCGACGAGCGCCGTCACCGGATCCTCATGATCATAGGAGTTGAGATCACCGATGATGACGGTGCGAGACGCACCCTGGCCTGCCGGGTCGGTGCCCAGCCAGGAGACGAGTTTCTCCGCAGCTGCTGTGCGAGTGGTATTGCAGTTGCCCTGGCCATCGCTCCGGTCCGGGTCACCCTTACAGGCTGAACCCTTCGACTTGAGGTGGTTCACCGACACGGTGACCAACTCACCGGACTCCCGGTGGCGGAACGTCTGTACCAGGGAGGGTCTGTTGCCGGTATTGCCGAAGCTCAATGTTGTGAACGAACCTGCCAGTTCAACGGTCGCCGGTTTGTAGATGAATGCCTGGAAGATGGCATCGCCACCGACCTTCCCCGTCTTCACCGCGGCGTAGGTGCCCTCTCCAGCCTTGGCATTCAGAGCGGCTACCAGATCTTCGACGGCGGTGCCGTTGTTCTCGATCTCCATCAACCCGAAGACGTCTGCGTCAAGCGCCGTCAGGGCTGAGACAATCTTCGCCTGTTGCCTTTGGAACTCCTCTGGGGTGTCAGCTCCACGGGCATGGGAGTTCTCTGAGGTCAAAGTGGTGAAGTAATTCAGCACGTTGAATGACGCTATGCGCAGGTTTCCCTGCCGTTCCGGGGCGGCAGGGCGGGGGTTGGTGGCGCTGTGGTCTGCGCCTGTGGTTGGCTGCAGCCGGTAGGACTCGAAGTCGTAGCTCAGGATGCCTGTCAGGTTTGTGACCTGGTCGCCGCTGCGGAAGTAGTTGTCCTGCGCCATCGGTTTCCCGTCTGGATGGATGGCTGGTGAGGGATTCTGGGAGCTGCGCCCGTCGTCCACCAGCAGGCGGTCCGTATTGTTGCTGGCCAGCAAGTCATTGGCGGGCTGGCCGGGGTCCACGATACTGGTGGGGACCCATTGGCGGTCCAGGCCGTACGTGAGTTCGCCATAGCGGTCGAAATTGTGGGCATCGAGGATGGTGAGAGCCTGGGGGAACCTGAGTAGCATCCCCTCGTAACGTTCCCAGTTGGTGACGGGCAGGCTCAACTCCGTGGGAGCGATCGTGATGCCGCTTTCCAGTTTCGTGACCGAGCTGGGTGTGATCTGGGTCTGGTTCTTGTGCTCACTGACCTTTCCCCTGACCCGCACCCGGTCGCCGACGTTTAGATCATTGGCTGACTTGTCATAGACGAAGATTCCGTCGCTGGTGGCCTCATCCCCGTCGCCCGCATCCTGGATGAAAACGCCACGGAACTGGTCAGGCCCTTGGAAATCGCCGGTGACCACGCCTTCCACCGTGACTGTTCGTCCCGTATAGGGGCTGTCCTCGCCGGTTCCTTGCACCTGCCCGACCGGCAGCGGGGATGGGTCGTTGCGCGAAGGTGCCGCCCAGGTGCGGTGGGTAGAGGCTCCGATGAGTGCGGGGAAGAAGACCAGGGCCGAGGCCATGGCCAGCAAGCGGGTCCGGATTCTCATGTTGTGCTTTCGATGATGCGCAAGGCCCCTCAGAAGCCGTCATCAGTGATGATTCTTGCAGTCTCAGGGCGTCACTGGTTGGGAAGCGGGGCTGAATCCCGTTTGGGGGATACCGGCCAGTCCTCAGGGTAGCGCCAGGCCAGGTCGGCTACCTGCTCATCCAGCTTCCGGCGGGAGCGATCCGAGATGCGATCCCCGAAAACCATGCCATTGAGATGGTCCGTCTCGTGCTGGAAACAGCGCGCCAGCAGGCCTGTCCCGACCAGTTCGATCTCCCTGCCCTCGGCATCCTGCCCCCGGCAGACGGCTTTGTCCGGGCGGGGAACGCTGGAATATCCTCCCGGCCAGGAGAGACAGCCCTCTTCGGCGGCATCGAGGTTGCGGTCTTTGCCTTGCGGCAGATCCACCGCAGGATTGCAGACCACTCCCCGCTGGATCCGGTCATTGGCGTCGGGGCATTCGTAGACGAAGACGGAGACCCCAACCCCCACCTGCGTGGCCGCCAGGCCGACTCCTTCAGCAGCCCGCATCGTGGCGAACATGTCACGTACCAGGTCGTGCAGTTCATCCCCGAACTCGGTTACGGGCTTGGTGGTCTCATGCATCACGGGGGTACCCCAGCGCGTGATGGGGCGGACACGGCCGCCAGTGGTGAGGTCCTCGGACATCAATCTCCCTGTTCTCCGGTTCGTCGTGCAGGGCAACAGTATGCATGCTGCCACACTGGGCAGCATGCAAGGGCCTTGGGCAGAGGTGGTTGCCGAGTACCAGAACCACTTGGAGACGGAGCGTGGTCTGTCGTCCAACACAGTCCGTGCCTACATGACGGATCTGGCGAGCCTGGCTTCGTCGGCGCAGGTCCCGCCTGGGCAGGTGACCCTCACCCACTTGCGCTCATGGCTGGCCGAGCAGGCTGATTCCGGGGCGGAGCCAGCGACGCTGCAACGCCGCGTTTCCTGCGCTCGCGGCTTCTTCGCCTGGGCACACCGGGAAGGCCTGGTTGTTTCCAGCCCGGCGGCGCGTCTGCGCACGCCGCGCCAGCCTCGGAGCCTGCCGGAGGTGCCGACCGAGACCCAGATGGACGGCACCATCGGCTTCCTGGCCTCGGCCGCCGTCGGCGGTGATCCTGTCGCGCTGCGTGATGTCGCCCTGGTGGAGCTGCTGTACGCCAGCGGGCTGCGTATCTCGGAAGCCTGTGGGCTGGGACTGCGTGACGTCGACTTTGAGAACTCCACGGTGAGGGTGCTGGGAAAGGGGGACAAGGAGCGTGCTGTGCCCATGGGCGCTCCTGCCCGGCGTGCGCTGAGGGCGTGGCTGGCGGTTCGTGACACGGTGGCGGGTCCAGACAGCCCTTCCCGGGTGTTCCTGGGGGTTCGTGGTGGCGCTCTCGATCCTCGTGTGGCGCGACGTGTAGTCCATGCCGCCACTGCCGTTGGCGGCGTCTCCGTCGGGCCCCATGCCCTGCGGCATGCGATGGCCACTCACCTGCTGAGCGGGGGAGCGGATCTGCGCAGCGTCCAGGAGATGCTGGGACATGCCACCGTGGCCACCACCCAGCGCTACACCCATGTCACCAACGAACGGCTCCGGGCCGCCTTCCGGCAGGCCCACCCACGGGCCTGAGGCCTTCCCACACTGGTTGCTGTGAGGTTTTTCACCGGACCAGGGTGAGAGGGTCGATGACCTCCCCTGCTTTCCAGGCCATCCAATGCAGGTGACATCCGGTGGAGTAGCCTGTGCTGCCGACATGCCCGACCAGTGCCCCGGCGTCCATGCTCTGCCCCACCGCAACCTCGATTCCTGGAAGGTGGGCGTAGCCGGTGCGTATTCCTGAGTGCTCGACGACCACCCGGTACCCGTAGCCGCCGTCATATCCTGCGGAGACCACCGTCCCAGCCCAGGGCAGGTGGATCGGGGTGCCGCATGCTGCTCCGATGTCTGTGCCATCGTGGAGCTTCAGAACGCCTGTGACCGGATGCACCCGCATCCCGAAAGGGCTGGTGACGGGCCCCGCGACCGGTAGCGACCCGGGAGCCGGAACCGGTCCGGGGAGCTGTGCCGGTGGAAGCCACGTGACGGGGGAGGGAGTCGTGCCGTGTGGCAGCAGCCGGATAGGGGGAGTCCTCAGGTAGAGCATCGGATCGTAGTAATTTGTGCCATCCGTCAGGCCCCAGTGCAGGCAGTACCGCGGATCGCAGTGTGGCGGTCCTGCCAGGTGCCCGATCACCTGGCCCGCCTGCACCTCAGCTCCCTCGGACACTGAGCCGGCCACAGGGGTATAAGTGGTGCGTAGTCCATTCCCGTGGTCTACAGACACAGAAGGCCTGCCCGCGACCTGGCCGGCGAAATAGACCTTCCCGACGGCAGCGGCGCGCACCTCCGCGCCCTCATCGGCAGCCAGGTCAACTCCTCGGTGACCAGCCGAGTAGAGGGACGTGCCTCCGTCGAAGGGACGCAGCAGCGCGCCCGGTACCGGGGGCGAGAGAACCAGGCCAGGATCTGCGTTTGCTACAGCCGGTGACAACCCCAGCAGCAGCAAGGTCAGTGAGAGCAGTGCCTTCCTCATGTCCCTCACTCTGGGAGACGTGGCGAGACAATCGCCGGTCGGCAGGGCAGTGGTGTCCTATGTTGAAAACCTCAAGCTCCGCGGCCTAGGATTATCCGCGCAATCGGCTTGCCCGATTGACATCGCATGCGCCGCCACGGGAACCGTCGGTGGTGGTGTGGTCCCGGGATGCGTGTCGCGGGTGCCACCACCGGGCGCATCAGGAGAGGACCCCTCCCGGAGTCCTGAGACAACCACCCGCGCGGGCTGTATGCCCGCCCTTGACAAAGGTGGGCGTTGCTGCGCCCACCGCGAAAGGAACGGCTATGGCCGTCGTGACCACCCGTCAGCTCCTTGAGTCCGGAGTCCACTTCGGGCACCAGACCCGCCGCTGGAATCCGAAGATGAAGCGGTTCATCTTCACCGAGCGCAACGGCATCTACATCATCGACCTCCAGCTGTCGCTCAGCTACATTGACAGCGCCTTCGCCTTCGTCAAGTCCACCGTCGCCCGCGGCGGCCAGGTGCTTTTTGTGGGAACCAAGAAACAAGCGCAGGAAGCCATCGCCGAACAGGCCACCAGGGTCGGCATGCCCTATGTGAACCAGCGCTGGCTCGGTGGCATGCTTACCAACTTTCACACTGTGACCAAGCGGATCCAGCGTCTCAAGGAGCTGGAGGGCATGGACCTGACGAACTCCGCCAGTAGCGGCCTGACCAAGAAGGAGCTGCTGCACCTTGAGCGGGAGAAGAACAAGCTGAGCAGGACTCTTGGCGGTATCCGCGACATGACCCGGACCCCGCAGGCCGTCTGGGTGATCGACACCAAGAAAGAGCACCTCGCGGTTGACGAGGCCCGCAAACTGCGCATCCCCATCGTCGGGATTCTCGACACGAACTGCGACCCCGACGAGGTCGACTACGCGGTTCCAGGCAATGACGACGCCATCCGGTCTGTCGCTCTGCTGACTCGCATCATCGCCGACGCTGTCGCTGAGGGTCTGATCCAGCGTTCCTCCGGCCGCAGCGGAGAAGAAGCCGAGGCTGAGCCTATGCCCGACTGGGAGCGCGAGCTCCTGGCCCAGGGCGAGGACGCAGCCTCCGAGAAGGAGACCTCCGCCTCTGCCACGACCGAGTCCGGCAAGACCGAGTCCGAGTAATTCCACAACAAGACGGGAAACTGACATGGCAATCACTGCTGCTGACGTCAAGAAGCTGCGCGACGCCACCGGCGCCGGCATGATGGACGCCAAGAAAGCCCTCACCGAAGCCGAGGGCGACCACGAGAAGGCCATCGAGCTGCTCCGCATCTCTGGTCTGGCCAAAGCCGCCAAGCGCACTGACCGTGAAGCCACCAACGGCATCGTCGCAGGTCGTGATGGAGTTCTCATCCAGCTGGCCGCCGAGACCGATTTCGTGGCCAAGAACGCCGAGTTCGTCGGGCTGGGCGACCAGATTGTCCAGGCCGTCACCTCTTCTGGCGCCAAGGACCTGGAGGCGGCTAAGGCCGCCCCGCTGGGCACCGCGGATGTCCAGGAGGCGGTGCAGTCGCTGGCAGCGAAGATCGGCGAGAACCTGTCGCTGGTGAACGTCGCCAACTATGACGGCACCACCCACCTCTACCTGCACCGCCGTGCCTCCGACCTGCCGCCCCAGGTCGGTGTCCTGGTCGAGTATGAAGGGGGAGACGACACCCTCGCCCACCAGGTCGCGATGCACATCGCCGCGATGAGCCCGGTGTATGTGACCCGGGACGAGATCCCGGCTGACGTGGTTGAGAACGAACGCCGCATCGCTGAGGCTACCGCTCGTGAGGAAGGTAAGCCCGAGGGGGCGATTCCGCGGATCATCGAGGGTCGGCTCGGTGGCTTCTACAAGGACGTCGTGCTGCTGGATCAGCTCGCCGTCTGGGAGGACAAGAAGACTGTCGGCGATGTCCTCAAGGCCGCAGGGGCGCAGGTCAAGCGTTTCGCGCGGCTGGCCGTCGGTGCCTGATCATTCAGATGCAGAAACGAGCGTGTCCCCTGCCGGGGCGCGCTCGTTTCGCTTGAGACGATATTGTGAGCCGTGATGCGTCACCCACCAGGAAGGTAGGCCCCATGGACAAGCCATATCAGCGCGTACTGCTGAAACTGTCGGGAGAGGTTTTCGGCGGGGGAAAGCTGGGGGTTGATCCCGGTGTCATCTCAGGCATCGCGAAGGAGATAGCCGCTGTGGTGTCTAAGGGAACCCAGATAGCTGTAGTGGTGGGTGGGGGGAACTACTTCAGGGGAGCTGAGCTGAGTAGCAGCGGCATGGCGCGGGACCGAGCTGACTACATGGGCATGCTCGGCACCGTGATGAACGCCATCGCACTGCAGGACTTCCTGGAGAAGGAGGGGGTGCACACCCGTGTCCAGTCGGCGATCAACATGGCGCAGGTGGCGGAACCCTACATACCGCGCCGAGCGGAGCGTCATCTTGAAAAGGGACGCCTGGTCATCTTCGGCGCCGGCTCAGGGATGCCGTACTTCTCCACCGACACCGTGGCTGCGCAGCGTGCCCTTGAGATCGGTGCCGAGGTGCTGTTGATGGGCAAACAGGGAGTGGATGGGGTCTACGACTCGGACCCGCAGACCAATCCGGACGCGAAACGCTATGAGCACCTCACCCACGACGAGTTCCTGGCCCAGGACCTCAAGGTCGCCGATGCCACCGCCATTGCGCTGGCTCGCGACAACTCCCTCAACATCGTCTTCTTCAACCTGTCCGAGCGGGGCAACATCGGCCGTGTCGTGCAGGGTGAACCCATCGGGACACTCGTTTCCCGCTGAATAGAACACTCTTTAGGTAAAGGAGAGCGGCAATGATCGCCGACGTCGAGAAGGAAACCCAGGACAAGATGCAGCAGGCGGTCGACCATGCCCGCGAGGACCTGTCGACCATCCGTACAGGCCGGGCCCATCCCGCCATGTTCAACCGGCTCAATGCGGACTACTACGGGGCTCCGACACCGCTTCAGCAGCTTGCCACATTCAACTCACCCGACCCCCGCACGATGCTGATCACTCCCTTCGACCGGAGCGCCATCGCAGCCATCGAGAAGACGATCCGTGAGGCAGACCTCGGGGTCAACCCGAGTAACGACGGGAACTCGATCCGTGTGGTCATGCCGCAGCTGACCGAGGAACGCCGCAAGGAGTACATCAAACTTGCCAAGTCCAAGGCCGAGGATGCCCGTATCGCCGTGCGCAACATCAGGCGTCACGCTATCGACTCCCTGAAGAAGCTTGAGAAGAGCTCCGAGATCAGTGAGGACGAGCTGGCTCGTGCTGAGAAGAGCATGGACACCACCACGAAGAAGTACGTGGAGGCGATCGACGAGCTACTCAAAAACAAGGAAGCCGAACTCAGCGAGGTCTGATGCCTAACCAGGTGCCAGGACGGGCGGCGTCCGTGCCGAAGGCCGGCCGGAACCTCCCGGTGGCCATCGGCGTCGGATTGGCTCTGCTGGCTGCGCTGGCCGTGGGGCTGCTGTGGGCTCCCTGGTTCTTCGTGCTGATCTCGGCCGCCGCACTCAGCCTGGCTGTCGTCGAGATCCACCAGGCTCTGCTGCGCAAAGACATGCATGCCCAGGTCAGGTGCATAGTCGCTGGCACGCTCATCAGCGTCTTGGGTGCGTATGCGATGTTCCGGTGGCAGCTGGGCCTAGCCCCGACAACCTTCGCGGTGATCTGTGTCGGTGGGACGGTGCTGGCCTGCCTGGTTGCGAGGCTGCTACTTCAAGGCCCGGAGGGATTCATCCGCGATATTGCCGCCAGTGCGCTGATCATCGCCTACATCCCGCTGATGGGGATTTTCATCCCCCTGATGATGGTCGAGTCGCACGGCACCCGTCGGATCATCGTGGTGGTGGTGTGCGTGGTGGCTTCCGACACCGGCGCCTATGCCGTCGGCAGTCTGCTGGGCCGGCACAAGATGGCGCCGCGCGTTTCACCCTCCAAAACCTGGGAGGGGTTCGCGGGGTCTATCGTCACGGCGGCGATCATCGGCGCGGTGGCTGTCGTCTGGTGTCTTGGCGCGCCCTGGTGGCTGGGTCTGATCCTGGGGCTGTGCATCGCCCCTGCAGCGACACTGGGAGATCTCGTGGAGTCCCTCATCAAGCGGGATGTGGGGATCAAGGACATGTCGAATTTCCTGCCTGGGCATGGCGGAGTCATGGATCGCCTGGACTCGATGTTGGCGGCTGTGCCTGTAGGCTGGCTCGTCCTGCACCTGAGCCTGGGGGGCTGACATGCCAACTCAACTTCCACTGGTCTTCGACGTGCCTGCCCGTGGCAAGGCGCCGAGGCATTGGCTGGACCTGAGTATCTCAGAGCGACTTGCCGCGATGGAGGCTTTCGGCCTGCCCAAGTTCCGGGCCGATCAGATCTCCCGGCATGTGTTCGACGGCCTGAGCGACGACGTGACCGCATGGACTGATCTGCCTGCCGCGATCCGGGACGATCTCAAACGGCAGCTCTTCCCGGCCCTGCTCACGCAGGTCCGGCGGCTGACCGCAGACCGGGGCCGCACCATCAAAACGCTGTGGCGGCTTCATGACGGCTCCCTGCTTGAGTCCGTGCTCATGCGCTATCCGAGCCGTTCCACATTGTGTATCAGCTCGCAGGCGGGCTGCGGGATGGCCTGTCCCTTCTGCGCGACGGGGCAGGGAGGACTGAAACGGAATTTGTCGCAGGCCGAGATCGCGGTCCAGGCCTTCGCGGCCAACCGGATGCTGGCCTCTGGTCTGGTGCCTGGTGCGACGGGCCGGCTCAACAACATCGTTTTCATGGGTATGGGCGAGCCGCTGGCCAATTACAAGGCAGTGCTGGGCACTATCCGCACCCTGACCGCACCCAGCCCAGGGGGATTCGGGATGAGCTCGCGTGGCATCACCGTCTCGACTGTGGGCCTGGTGCCGCAGATCGGCCGCCTAGCGGGCGAGGGACTTCCGGTTACCTTGGCCGTCTCCCTACACGCTCCCGACGATGACCTGCGCAATGAGATCGTGCCGGTGAACAACCGCTGGAGCGTCGCTGAGGTGGTTGATGCCGCCTGGGAATACGCCAGGGTCACCAGGCGACGTGTCAGCATCGAGTACGCTCTGATGCGCGATATCAACGACTCCGTTGCTCGGGCCAACCTGCTGGCGGACGTCCTGAAACGCCGGGGAGACTGGGGCTGGGTGCACGTCAACTTGATTCCCCTGAATCCGACTCCGGGATCGCGCTGGACCGCCTCGCGTCCTGAGGATGAGGCGGCTTTCGTCGCGGTGCTTAGGCAGCGGGGTGTGCCCGTGACCCTCCGGGACACTCGTGGTTCCGAGATCGATGGGGCTTGTGGGCAGCTGGCTGCCCGCGAGGAGACCAGGTCCTGAACCGTTTCTGGACTGAAACGTGCCGTTCACAAAGCATCGCTAGGCTTCCGCACGTCACAAGCTGAAATCTACTAGCGAGGAGTCCGAATGGATCAGCAGTTGCAATCCATCTTCGAGTCCGTGGTTGCCCGTAACCCCGGTGAGGCTGAGTTCCATCAGGCCGTCCGGGAGGTCTTCGAGAGCCTCGAGCCCGTCATCAAGAAGAACCCGAGCTACCTGGAGGACAAGACCCTGGAGCGCATCTGCGAGCCTGAACGCCAGATCATCTTCCGGGTTCCGTGGGTCGACGACCAGGGGACGGTTCAGGTCAACCGCGGTTTCCGCGTCGAGTTCAACTCGGCGCTCGGGCCCTACAAGGGTGGTCTGCGGTTCCATCCGTCGGTCTACCTGGGCATCATCAAGTTCCTGGGTTTCGAGCAGATCTTCAAGAACTCCCTGACCGGGCTGCCCATCGGCGGCGGCAAGGGCGGCTCCGACTTCGACCCGCGTGGTAGGTCTGATGCCGAGGTGATGCGCTTCTGCCAGTCCTTCATGACCGAGCTCTACCGTCACCTGGGTGAGTACACGGATGTGCCGGCCGGGGACATTGGTGTCGGAGGCCGGGAGATCGGCTATCTGTTCGGGCAGTACAAGCGAATCACCAATCGCTACGAGTCGGGTGTGCTCACCGGCAAGGGCCTCGACTGGGGTGGTTCTCTGGTGCGCACTGAGGCGACGGGGTACGGCACCGTGGCCTTCGCCCAGGAGATGTTGAAGACCCGCGGCGAGGACTTCGACGGCAAGCGCGTCACGGTCTCCGGGTCCGGCAACGTCGCCATCTATGCCATCGAGAAGGTGCACCAACTTGGCGGCAGGGTGGTGGCCTGTTCTGACTCCTCCGGATATGTGGTGGACGAGGCTGGTATCGATGTGGGGCTGCTGAAGCAGGTCAAGGAGGTGGAGCGCGGTCGTATCGCCGACTACGCGTCCCGGCGCGACGGTGCCGAACTGGGCTCGGCTGGCTCCATCTGGGACGTTGCTGTGGATGTAGCGCTGCCCTGCGCCACCCAGAATGAGCTGAACGGCGAGCAGGCCGCCACGCTGATCCGTAACGGTGTCACAGCGGTGGCGGAAGGCGCCAACATGCCCACCACCCCCGAGGGAGTCCACGCTTTCCAGCAGGCGGGTGTGCTGTTCGCTCCCGGCAAGGCTGCCAACGCGGGGGGAGTGGCCACCTCGGGTCTCGAGATGCAGCAGAACGCCATGCGTGACTCGTGGAGCTTCGAGTACACCGAGGAGCGCCTGACCGGCATCATGCGGAACATCCACGACATGTGTGCTGCCACTGCTGAGGAGTACGGTGCTCCCGGTGACTACGTCGTCGGTGCCAACATTACCGGCTTCATCAAGGTCGCCAACGCGATGCAGGCATTCGGACTCGTCTGATCCTGCTGGATGATCGCCGGCCCGCAACCTCCAGGGCAGTGGGCCGGCGATCGCATTTGCGGATCGTGACACACTGTCTGGGTGCGAAGAATCGTCCTGCTCGGTTCCACCGGCTCCATCGGCACCCAGACACTCGACGTGGTCAGGTCGCGGCGTGACCAGTTCGGCGTGGTGGCATTGGCGGCCTCAGGCCGTAACACCGGATTGCTGGCCGAACAGGTGGCGGCGTTCCTGCCGGCCCGGGTCGCTGTGGCCGATTCCGAGGCGATTCCTGCATTGAGACACGAACTCGCGGTTCGTGGAGTCAAAATGCCACAGCTTCTCACTGGCCCCGAGGCTGCGGCCGAGCTGGCCTCATCGGACTGCGATGTCGTGTTGAACGCCATCACCGGGGCAGCGGGACTGGAGCCCACCCTCGCAGCGCTCAGAGCCGGACGGACGCTAGCGCTCGCCAACAAGGAATCCCTCGTGATCGGCGGACGGCTGGTGACAGACCTGGCGGCTCCCGGCCAGCTGGTCGCCGTCGACTCTGAGCATTCCGCCTTCGCCCAGGCGCTGCGCGCCGGGCGTTCCCAGGAGGTCGCCAGACTCATCCTGACCGCCTCGGGAGGGCCGTTCCGGGGACGTGTCCGTGGTGAGTTGGTGAATGTCACGCCTCAGGAGGCCATGGCCCACCCCACGTGGAACATGGGCAGGGTCATCACGATCAACTCCGCGACGCTCGTCAACAAGGGACTCGAACTCATCGAGGCCGCTCTGCTCTACCGGGTCACCCTGGACGACATCGTCGTGACCGTGCATCCCCAGTCGGTCGTCCACTCCATGGTGGAGTTCAGCGACGGTTCCACGATAGCCCAGGCTTCGCCGCCGGATATGCGTCTGCCGATCGGGCTGGCACTCACCTGGCCGGACCGGCTTCCAGCGGCTGCGGCTCCCTGCGATTGGACGCGTCCCTCATCCTGGACCTTCGAACCGCTGGACGATGCGACCTTTCCTGCGGTCGAGCTGGCCCGCCGCGCCGGAAAGGCGGCTGGCACTGCGCCAGCTGTCTACAATGCCGCCAATGAGGTTTTGGTCGACGCCTTCTGTGAGTCCCGGATCGGGTTCCTGAAGATCACCGACCTGATCGCACAATGCCTGGATGAGCATCTCGGCATTGGGCACGTCCCGGATACTGAACTGACCTTGGAAGCCGTGCTGGCCGCAGATGCCGCGGCCCGTGAACGCGCTCGTGAACTCGTGGAGGAACTCTCTTGAACACCCTCGTGCTGATCGGCCTGGCGTTGCTGTTCTTCGCCCTGATCATGGCCTCCATCGCACTGCACGAGATTGGACACCTCGTGCCGGCCAAGCTCTTCGGCGTCAAGGTGACTCAGTATTTCGTGGGTTTTGGCAGAACCATCTGGTCCAGGAAACGAGGGGAGACCGAGTACGGCTTCAAGATGTTCCCGTTAGGCGGCTATGTCCGGCTGGTCGGGATGTATCCGCCTGAGAAGCAGACGGACAAGCCCAAGGGGTGGCTCACCCGGATGGCCGACCAGGCGCGCAGCTACGAATACGAGGAGATCAGCCCCAGCGACGATGGGACGCTCTTCCATCAGAAACCCGTGTGGCAGAAGGTCATCATCATGCTCGGCGGGCCCGCCATGAACGTGCTCCTCGCGTTCCTGATCTTCTTGGGCATCAACTTTTTCCACGGCACCTGGCAGTCAACCCTCGAGGTCACGGTCGTCAATGACTGCGTCATACCCGCCGGCCGGGTGCCTGCCACCTGCCAGGATGGTGACCCACAGACCCCCGCCAAACAAGCCGGAATGCAGGTCGGCGACAAGGTGGTTGCCTTCAACGGGCACGCCATCAGCAATTGGAACGAGCTGACGGACTTGATCCGCGCGAACCGCGACGGCGCGGCCGCGATCACCGTGGAGCGCGGTGGGCAGGTCATTGAACTGCCCACCGTCAACACGATCATCCAGCCGGTGTCGGACAAGCTCGACCCGAGTTCGCGGGTGGAGGCGGGTTTTCTTGGGGTCTCGCCCGGCAGGGAGCTGGTCCGTGGCGGTGTCATCGAGACCGCGGGGCAGATGTGGAACACCACCCAGATGTCGGTGGTGGCACTGGCCTCTTTCCCATCCCGGGTCTGGAACGTCGGCGTGGGACTCGTGACTGGCGCTGAGCGTGACATCAACAGCCCGATCTCTGTTGTCGGTGCCAGCCGGGTGGCCGGGGAGATCGCGGTGAGCGACTCACTGCCAGTGGAGGACCGCGCCGTCACCTGGCTGTCGCTGCTCGGCAGCGTGAACCTGTTTGTCGCACTGCTGAACCTGGTCCCGCTGCTGCCACTCGACGGAGGGCATGTGGCCGGTGCCCTCTACGAGGCACTAAGGCGTGGTATCGCGCGACTGCGAGGCCGCGGCGACCCGGGGCCCGTCGACACCGCGAAGATGCTTCCCGTGGCCTATGTGGTCGGTGGTTTCCTGCTGATTGGTGGCGTGGTGCTGATCCTGGCCGACATCATCAGCCCCATCAAGCTGTTCTGAGGATGCTAGCCTCGGCGGTGCGTTCCAGCGGGCCTACGAGCCGGCCTGTCTGCCTGGGCGCTGCCGGTAATCAAGCGAAGGACGTGACCACATGGGCATCACCCCAGCCGAGCTTTCTGCGCTCGCTGCTCGCATCACCCCCGTCGAGGAGACCTGGCTGCAGGCCGGTCGCGCCAGGCAGGATGACCTGACGAAGCCCCCGGGCTCGCTCGGCGAGCTGGAGGCCGTCGGGATCAGGCTCTGTGGCATCGCAGCCCAGTGCCCGCCACCGGTTCCCTCGCATCCGAGGGTGATCGTTTTCGCAGCCGACCACGGGGTGTATGCGCAGGGAGTCACACCGTGGCCCCAGGAGGTCAGTGTTCAGATGGCGGCGGGGATCGCCATCGGCTTCGCAGGCGTCAGCGTGATCTCCCGGGCTTTCGGGGCGGAGGTTGAGGTGTTCGACGTCGGCTTGCTTCAGCACGCGGAAGGCACCACGGACCGCCGCATCGCCGCCGGGACCGCGGACTTCACCCAGGGACCTGCCATGACCAGGGAGCAGGCCCTCGCAGCAGTCTCGGTCGGCATCGAGGCTGCCGATGCCGCCATCGACGCCGGGACTGACGTGCTGGTGCCCGGAGAGGTCGGCCTGTCCAACACCACGCCCGCTGCCGCTCTGACCGCCGCTCTGACAGGAGCCAACGTCGCCGAGGTGACTGGCCGCGGTGCTGGAGCGGACGACGAGATGCTGGCCCACAAGGTGTCGGTCATCCAGCAGGGCCTGGAGACGGGCCGGGTGGCTGAACTGGCTGCTCAGGGCGATGCGCTCGGCGTGCTGGCTGCCGTCGGCGGTTTCGAGCATGCCGCGATGGCCGGTCTGATGCTTGCAGCCGCAGCCCGCCGCGTCCCGGTGGTCCTCGACGGTGTGGTCTCCTGCTCGGCAGCGCTCGTGGCGCGTGCCTTCGCCCCGAGTGTCGCCGGCTATCTGATCGCCGGGCATGCTGGGGTGGAGCCCGCCATCACCGCGGCCCACGAGGCTCTCGGGATCCGGGGTCTCGTCGACCTCGGCCTGAGGCTCGGTGAGGGATCCGGGGGTGCCCTGGCGCTTCCCATCGTCCGGGCCGCTGCCTTGGTCATGAACGAGATGGGTACTTTCAGCGGCCAGGGAGTGTCGAAGGCGTGACCGGTACCGCGCTGGTCCTGGGGGGGACCCGGTCCGGGAAGTCGACCTTCGCCGAGTCACTGCTCGCCGGTGCCCCCAGGGTCTCCTATGTGGCGACCTCCGAGGTGCGTCCTGACGATGCGGAGTGGGTCGAGCGGCTCAGGATCCACAGGTCCCGCCGTCCCTCCCACTGGGAGACGGTGGAGACCATCGACCTAGCGGCGGAGCTCCGGCGCGACGACGAGGCGCCGATGCTGGTGGACTGCCTGGGGGTGTGGCTGACGAGGCTTTTGGACGACGGCTGCTGGGATCGTGACCCTGCCGCGTTGGAGCAGCTGGGCATTAGGGTCGAGGAATTCCTGTCCGCGCTGCGTAAGACCCGCAGGCCTGTGGTGTTCGTCAGTAACGAGGTAGGGCTCGGGGTGGTGCCTGCCACCAGCGCCGGCAGGCTGTTTACCGACCAGCTGGGACGCCTCAACATGCAGGTGGCAGCCACCGTGGACCGGGTCTGGTTCTGCGTGGCGGGGATCCCGATGCAGGTGAAGGGGACGTAATGCGCGCGCTGCGTGCCCTTCACAGCGCAGTCGCGATGTACACCTGGCTGCCGGTGCGCAAACACGACTGGACGGACAGCGATTTCCCCGACGGGCTAGTCGCTTTCCCCTGGCTGGGCCTGGCACTCGGTGGTGCTGCTGGGTCGCTGGGGTGGGGTGCCACCGCTGTCTCCGGCTCCCTGTTCCTGGGGGCGGTGCTGGCGCTCGGCGCGGTGGCGTTCGTGACCGGTGCGATGCATTTGGACGGCACCGCGGACGTCGCCGATGCCCTGGGCTCCCGCAAACCCGCGGAACAGGCGCGCGCCATCATGAAGCAGTCCGACATTGGCCCCATGGGGGTGACGTCGCTGTTGTTCACGCTCCTCCTGGAGGTCGGCGCCCTCTGCGCCGTGCCCTCCCACACCTGGCCGCTGCTGGTGGCCGCCGGCATGGGGGCGGGACGGGTGACTCCGCTCGCCGCGACCCTGCCGAGACGCGGTGAGGTTGCAGTGCCCGGCACACTGTCCGCGCTGGTCACGGGGAAGGCGGGGGCAGCGGGGCTCTGGGTCAGCCGAGCGGCAGTGCTGGTCAGCAGCGGGCTGACTACCGGGTGGTTGCTGGGCTGGCGGACCGCGGTCTGCTGGTGCGCTGTGGTGGTCATCGCCTGGGTGCTCGCCGCATGCTGGCAACGGCATCTCCTACGGCGCCTGGAGCACCTGAACGGCGACTGCTATGGCTCCCTGATTGAACTGACCCAGCTCTCGGTATGGCTGGGAGCAGCGCTCACCGTGAACCTGATCGGAGTGACATGACATTGAGACACCGGGGCGCAGGGCTTGCCCTTGGGGTTGCCCTGGATCAGCTGTTGGCTGACCCCCAGAGACATCACCCCGTCGCCTGGTTCGGCTCTTGGGCCACCCGGGCGGAGAAGGTCGTCTATGCGGACAGCCGGGCTGCTGGCGCATTGTTCACAGCTGCCGCCATCGCCCCCGCGCTGGCAGGCGGGATCGTGGTGGAGAAGGCTGCATCTCGGCGCGGCTGGCTGCAGGTCGCGGCGACGGCCGCGGCGACCTGGGCGGCGCTTGGGGTCAGGCGGCTCGCCAACGAGGGCGGGATCATGGCCGACCGCCTTGACAGCGGTGACCTTGAGGCGGCGCGGGAGCAGCTTCCCAACCTCTGCGGGCGTGATCCCCGCACCCTGGATGAGGAAGGCCTGGGGCGCGCCACCGTCGAGTCCATGGCGGAGAACACCAACGACGCCGGGGTCTGCACACTGCTGTGGGGTGCGGTCGCGGGGGTGCCCGGGATCCTGGCCCACCGTGCGCTCAACACCCTCGACGCCATGGTCGGCTACCGCAACGAACGCTACGGGCGGTTTGGCACGGTTGCCGCCGTCGCGGACGATGCCGCCGCCTGGTTGCCGGCCCGGGTCACCGGTGCCCTAGCCTGCCTCACAGCCCCGCTGATTGGAGGCAGGACCGGAACCGCCTGGCGCATCATGAGACGGGACGGGGCCAGCCATCCCAGTCCCAACGGCGGCTGGTGCGAGTCAGCCTGGGCGGGTGCGCTTGGCGTGCAGCTGGGTGGAGAGAACCGCTACGGCGAACGCGTCGAGTCGCGTCCCACGCTCGGTGACGGGCCGCGTCCCAGAGGCGCGGAGGTACGCCGGGCTGCGCAGCTGGTGACAGCCGTGACGGCCGCGGCGACGGCGGTGTTCGCCGGGGCCCTGATCCTGTTCGGAGGTAGGAAGTGACTGGGCTGCTGATTGCCGGTACCGCATCGGATGCCGGGAAATCGCTGATCGTCACGGGCCTGGCCCGGGCGTTCCGGCGCCGCGGCATCAAGGTGGCGCCCTTCAAGTCGCAGAACATGTCGAACAATTCGATGGTCTGCTCCGATGGCACTGAGATCGGGCGGGCCCAGTATTTGCAGGCTCAGGCGGCGGGTGTGGAGCCCAGCAGCCTGCTGAACCCGGTCCTGCTGAAGCCGGGCAGCGACCGCCGCAGCTTCGTTGTCTTGCGCGGCAAACCCGCGGGCCAGCTGGAGGCGGGGGAGTATGCGGTCGGGCGCCGCCACTTGGCCGAGGCCGCCTTCACCGCCTATCAGGAACTCGCTGGCGCATACGACCTGGTGTTGTGTGAGGGAGCCGGATCACCTGCTGAGATCAACCTCAGGCAGGGCGACTACGTCAATTTCGGCCTGGCGGAGCGTTTCGGCTTGCCCGTGGTGCTGGCGGCCGACATCGACCGTGGCGGGGCGCTGGCCGCGATCTTCGGCACCCACGGCATCTCCTCCGAACAGGACCGGGAAAGGCTGGTGGGCTACCTGATCAACAAGTTCCGCGGCGACCAGGCGGTGCTCGAGCCCGGCCTGGAGGAGCTGACCCGGCGCACCGGTATGCGCAACTATGGGGTGCTGCCGTGGCTACCCGACGTGTGGCTGGACGGTGAGGATGCCCTGACCATCGGGTCGCGGGTGCTGCGTCCTGGGAACGGGGTGCTCAACGTGGCGGTGATTCACCTCCCGCGCACCTCGAACGCCACCGATGTCGATGCGCTGGCCGCGGAGCCGGGCGTCCAGGTGGTGGTGACCACCTCACCGGAACAGGTCCGGGATGCCGACCTGGCGGTGCTGCCCGGGTCGCGGGCCACCGTCACGGACCTGGCGTGGCTCCGGGAGTGCGGCCTGGCGGAGGTGGTCCGGCACCGTGCCTCGAGACAGCGGCCGGTGCTCGGTATCTGCGGCGGCTACCAGATGCTCACGGACCGTATCCTCGACGACCTCGAGTCCGGGGACGGCGACGCACCCGGCCTCGGCCTGTTGCCTGGTGAGGTTCGTTTCGGGGCAGAGAAGGTGCTCGGGCGGCCTCGGGGAACCTGGCGGGGCGAGGTGGTGGAGGGCTACACCATCCACCACGGCCGCGTCCATGCCGCCGAGGGCGAGGACTTCTGCGAGGGCCAGCAGTCCGGCTCGACCTTCGGGACCATGTGGCACGGAGCCTTCGAGTCCGATGGCTTCCGGCGCGCCTTCCTGACTGAGGTGGCAGAGCTGGCAGGCAGCGACTGGCGTCCCAGTGAGGGGGCGCCCGGCTACGCTGAGCAGCGGGAGGCCATGATTGAACGACTCGCGGATGCCTGCGAGGAGCATGTGGATGTGTCGGCGCTGCTGGAGGTGGCAAGGTGAAGGTCAATATCATCGGTATCGGGGCGGGCAATCCCGCCCATCTGACGGGCGAGGCCATCGCGGCCATGCGCGAGGTGGACGTGTTCCTGGTGGCGGATAAGGGCGAGGTGAAGGCCGACCTGGTGGATGCCCGCCGTGCCCTGTGCGAGGAACACCTGGAGCCCGGCTCTTACCGTTTTGTCGCCGTCGATGACCCGAAGCGTGGGCCGGACGCGGAGCGCAACAAGGAACAGTACGAGGCGGGCGTGGCTGATTGGCACGCCGCCCGGGCCCGCGGCTACGCGGAGGTCATGAGGGGACTCCCGGAGGGCAGTGTTGTCGGATTCCTCGTCTGGGGTGACCCGGCGTTCTACGACTCCACCATCCGCATCGTCGAGCGTATCCGCGAGTTCACCGATGTCGAACCCCACGTAATACCGGGCATCACTGCCTTCCAGGCCCTCGCGGCAGCTCACGGCATCGTGTTGCACGAGGTCGGTGGGCCCGTCCACATCACCACAGGACGGCGCCTGGTGGACGAGTGGCAGCCCGGTCTCGGCATGACCGTGGTGATGCTGGACGGACATCTGAAGGTCCAACACCTCGTCGATAAGGCCGCCGACGCCACCATCTGGTGGGCGGCGAACCTGGGCCTGGAATCCCAGCAGCTACGCAGCGGTCGCCTGGCAGACGTCATCGACGACATCATCGCCACCCGTGCGAGGATACGAGAGGACCACGGCTGGGTGATGGACGTCTACGCCTTCACCCTTGCTGAATAAGTTTCATGCCGGAGATGTCACACGACGAGCTGGTGGCGGCTCTCACCCCTGTGATCCAGGCGTATCTGTCCCGTGGGGGAGGGTGAGTCTCTGTAAACTTCCTCTGATATGCGAAGACCGGCCCCGGACAGATTGTCTAGGGCCGGTCTTTCGTGGTTCTCCTATTCCTCCAGGTCGCCCTCCACTTCCAGGTAGAGCTCGTGGAGCTGGTTGATCAGCTCGGGGTCAGGGTTCTCCCACATGCCGCGGTCCACCGACTCCTGGAGCCGTTCCACCATGCTGCGCAGCGCCCACGGGTTGGCCTGCCGCAGAAATGCCTGGTTCTCCTCGTCGAGCAGGTAGGTGTTGGCCACCGACTCGTACATCCAGTCGCCGACCACCTGCGCTGTGGCGTCGAAGCCGAACAGGTAGTCCACGCTGGCAGCCATCTCGAAGGCTCCCTTGTAGCCGTGGCGGCGCATCGCAGCCAGCCATCTTGGGTTGACCACGCGTGCCCGGAAGACCCGGGCGGTCTCCTCCGCCAGCGACCGGGTGCGCACTGCGTCGGGGACGCTGGTGTCGCCCACATACGCCTTCGGAGCATCCCCGGTCAGGGCCCGGACCGTCGCGACCATACCGCCGTGGTACTGGAAGTAGTCGTCCGAGTCGATGATGTCGTGCTCCCGGGAGTCGACGTTCTTCGCGGCGACCTTGATGCGGCGGTAGTTGTTCTCCATGTCGTCCCGGGCCGGGGCGCCGTCCAGGTCACGGCCGTAGGCGAAACCGCCCCAGGCCGCGTAGACCTCGGCCAGGTCAGCGTCGGAACGCCAGTTCCCCGACTCGATTAGCTCCAGCATGCCTGCCCCGTAGGTGCCCGGTTTGGACCCGAAGATCCGGGTGCGGGCGCGCCGCTCATCGCCGTGGGCCTTCAGGTCGGCGGCCACGTGGGCGCGCACGAAGTTGGACTCGGCGGGTTCCTCCTGTGCCGCGGCAAGCGCCACGGCATCATCGAGGAGCGCCACGACATGTGGGAACGCGTCGCGGAAGAAACCAGAGATCCGGACGGTGACGTCGATGCGGGGCCGTCCCAGTTCTTCCAAGGGAACCGGCTCCAGCCCGATCACCCGGCGGGACTGCTCCTCCCAGATGGGACGGATGCCGAGCAGCGCGAACACCTCGGCGACGTCATCACCGGAGGTGCGCATCGCAGAGGTTCCCCACACGGACAGGCCAACGGAACTCGGGTACTCACCGGTCTCATCCAGGTACCGGGCGACGAGGTTCTCGGCTGCGGCCTGGCCGGTCTGCCACGCCAGCCTCGACGGGATCGCCTTCGGGTCGACGGAGTAGAAATTGCGGCCAGTCGGAAGCACGTTCACCAGGCCGCGCAGCGGCGAGCCCGACGGTCCGGCCGGGATATAGCCGCCGTCGAGGGCGTGCAGCACCGCCGGGATCTCACCCGCGGTCTCACGCAACCGCGGCACCACCTCGGTGGCCCCGAACTCCAGGGCGGCACGCACCCCGGCTACATCCACGTCCTCACGCCCGGCCAGCGGCGCGACGATGCCGTCGATGGCGGCCATATCCCAGTCAGCCGCGGCGAGCTGCTCCACGAGGCTGCGGGCCTCGGTCTCCACCCGGTCGGTGTCCTCCCGCGTGACTGAGACGTCCTGCTGGTCCTCCGGCAGGCCGAGGGCAACCCGCAGGCCCGGCACCCCGTCGGTGCGGCCTCCGAAGACTTGGTTGGAGCGCAGGATCGCCAGCACGAGGTTGACCATGCCCTCGTCCTCAGGTACCTGAGACAGGATGTGCAGGCCGTCACGGATCTGGACGTCCTTGATCTCGCACAGCCAGCCGTCGACATGCATGACGAAGTCGTCGAACTCCTCCTCTCCAGGGCGTTCCTCAAGACCAAGGTCCTGGTGCATCTGGGCGGCCTTGATGAGCTGCCAGATTTCGCCCTGGAGGGCCGGTGCCTTCGCCGGATCCATCACGGAGACATTGCCGTACTCGTCGAGTAGCTGCTCCAGGCGGGAGATGTCCCCGTAGGACTCGGCACGCGCCATCGGGGGGATCAGGTGGTCGACGATCGTGGCGTGGGCGCGACGCTTCGCCTGAGTACCCTCACCGGGGTCGTTGACGAGGAACGGGTAGATCAGCGGCAGGTTCCCGAGAGCAGCGTCAGGCCCCGAGGCGGAATCGAGCGCCAGGGTCTTGCCGGGCAGCCACTCCAGGTTGCCGTGCTTGCCGACATGCACGACGGCATGGGCCCCGAACTCCTTCTCCAGCCAGCGGTAGGTGGCCAGATAGTGGTGTGTGGGCGCCAGGTCGGGATCGTGGTAGATCGCGATCGGGTTCTCTCCGAAACCGCGGGGCGGTTGGACCAGGATCACGACATTGCCGGCCTGCAGGGTGGCGGCGACGATCTCTCCATCGGGATTGGCTACCCGATCCACGAACAGGTTCCCGGGGGCCTCGCCCCAGGCCTGGACCACCTGCTCCTGCAGCTCGGCGGGGAACTCCGCGAACCAGCGCCGGTAGGTGGCGGCATCGATCCTGACAGGCTGGCCACTGAGCTGCTCGCTGGTCAGCCACTCCTCGTCCTGCCCGCCGGCGGCGATGATGGCGTGGATCAGGGCATTGCCCGCGGTGGTGTCGGGATGTTCACCCTCCACCGGCTCCAGCTCGCCGGTGCCGGGGATCTCCCCGGGCTTGCCGAGGTTGTAACCGGCCTCCCGCATCGCGCGCAGCAACCGGATGATCGAGACCGGGGTGTCGAGGCCGACGGCATTGCCGATCCTGGCGTGCTTGGTGGGGTAGGCCGACAGCACGATGGCGATTTTCCGCTGCGCAGGCGGGATCAGGCGCAGCCGGGCATGGTTCACGGCCAGGCCGGCCACGCGGGCACAGCGCTCTGGGTCCGGGACGTAGTGGGGCAGGCCATCCGCGTCGACCTCCTTGAAGGAGAACGCGACGGTGATGAGCCGGCCATCGAACTCGGGCACCGCCACCTGGGTGGCGACGTCGAGAGGGCTCATGCCGTCGTCGGTGGCCTCCCAGGTCTCGCGGTTCCAGGTGAGCGTCAGGCCCTGCAGGATGGGGATGTCCAGCTTGGCCAGCTGCTCCACATCCCAGGCCCCCTCATCGCCACCTGCGGACGCATCGGCCGGGGTGAGCCCGCCGGAGGCCTGCACCGTCGTGATGATGGCATCGCAGGTGCCCAGGAACTCGATGAGACCTGGGTCCGGGTCGCGCAACGAGGCGGTCTGGATAGGGACGGCCCGCCCACCGGCCGCGTCGATGGCATCGGACAGCGCGACGATGTGTTTGATGTTCCCGGCCGCATAGTGGGCGCGGTAGAAGATGATGCCGACCCGGGGCCGCCGGTGACCGTCCGGCTCATCGGTGGGGGCCTCAGGCCGCGGCAGCTCACTCCACACCGGCATCTGCTCCACGGGTTCGAAGGCGTCACCGGTGAGCAGGACGGTGTCGGAGAGGAAGGCGTGCACGTTGCGGAGATTCCCCACCCCGCCCTGCACGAAGTAGTGGTGGGCCTGTGCTGCGACACCCATCGGTACGCTGGAGAGCTCCATCAGCGTGGCGTCGGGGGTGTGCTGGCCACCGAGCACCACCAGTGGTAGCCCCGATTCGGTACAGGTGGTGAAGGTCGCCGGGAGCTGTTCTTTGCCCCCCAGGAATCGGAACACGATCAGGTCTGCTCCGTCGATCAGTGTCTCCACCGCCGCCACGTCGAGCTTCGCGGGGTTTCCGTACACGTAGTCCGCCCCGCTCGCGCGGGCGCTGAGCAGGTCGGTCTCTGTGGTGGTTAGCAGTGCGATTCGTGTCAAGGTGTCCTCCGTCAGGATCCACGTCCGGGTGGTTGAGGTGCCTTATGGGATGTTCCTGACTTCGCGGATGCGTCACAGTGGCGGGACCGTCCCGGAGTCGCACCGGGTTCCAGAGCCCCAAGGCGTCCCAAGCCTAGCGTTTCAGGAGCGGGCTGCTTGTCATCAATGGCCTACGCTGGGCCTCATGCAGGACCTCGTTATGACGTTGCGCTGCCCTGACCGCCCGGGCATCGTGCACGCCCTCACCGGTGCCGTAGTCGCTGTCGGCGGCAACATCACCGAATGCCAGCAGTTCACCTCCGCCGACACGGGACGGTTCTTCACCCGGATCGCCCTGGCCGGTCCCACCTGTGAGGAGCTGCTGGCAGCCCTGGATCCCGTTGCCCAGGGGCTCGGCGCGGAATTCGACATCTACGAGACCGGTCGCCCGACCCGTGCCCTACTGCTTGCCTCGAAGGAGGGCCACTGCCTCAACGAACTCCTGTTCCGCTGGCGCGCCGGCACTCTGCCCATCGACGTCGTGGGCGTCATGGCCAATCATGATGTGCTGGGGTCGCTGGCCGACTTCTACGGGGTGCCTTTTGCGCACCACGTGGTTGTGCCCGAGACCAAGCCCGCCTTCGAGGCCGAGGTGCGGCGTGTCGTTGAGGAGAAGGAGGTCGACCTGGTGGTTCTTGCCCGCTACATGCAGATCCTCAGCCCAGAGCTTTGCGACCACCTAGCGGGGCGTGCCATCAACATTCATCACTCTTTCCTGCCCGGTTTCAAGGGGGCCAATCCCTACCGGCAGGCCCACAACCGTGGGGTGAAGCTGATCGGCGCCACCGCTCACTTCGTCACCAGCGACCTCGACGAGGGCCCGATCATCGAACAGAACGTGGTGCGGGTGGACCACACCATGGGGGTCGGCAAACTGGTCAGCAAGGGCCGAGGCCAGGAATCCGAGACCCTGGCCGAGGCGGTGCGCCTGTTCGCTGAACACCGGGTGCTGATGGATGGGAACAGGACGGTGATCTTCCGCTGATGTCAGCGGTTTCAGATATCGCGCTCATAGCGCTCTTCATCCTGATCGGCGGCACGTTCGCGGCTGCTGAGATGGCTTTGGTGACTTTACGTGAGTCGCAGATCAGGCAGCTCGCATCCAAGGGGAAACGGGGCCGTGCGATCGAGCGGCTCACGAGCAACCCCAACCGGTTCCTGTCTGCCGTGCAGATCGGTGTGACCCTGTCTGGTTTCCTGTCAGCGGCTTTCGGCGGGGCAACCCTGGCAGAGGGGCTTTCCCCTGTTTTTATGGGGTGGGGAATTCCCGCATCGGTGGCACAGCCCCTCGCGCTCGTGGTGATCACAGTCGTGATCTCATATTTCTCGATAGTCATCGGGGAGCTGAGCGCGAAGCGCCTGGCGATGCAGCGGGCCGAGGGGTTTGCGCTGGCGCTGGCGCCGCTGGTGGCGGGCATCGCCTCCCTGGCGCGGCCCGTGATCTGGTTCCTGGGGGTCTCCACCGACGCGGTAGTCCGGGTGTTCGGGGGCGACCCGAAGCTGTCGAAGGACAGCGTTAGTGACGAGGAACTACGGGAGATGGTCTCCGGGTCCACGACGCTAGGCCAGGAGGAACGCAGCATCGTGGACGAGGTCTTCGCTGCAGGTCAGCTCAGCCTCCGAGAGGTGATGGTGCCCAGGACCGAGGTGGACTTCCTGCCCTCCGATATGCCCATCCAGCTGGCCTACAAGGAGGTGCGGGGGGCGCCCCATTCCCGTTACCCGGTCATGGAGGGGTCCGTGGACAAGGTGATTGGTTTCTGCCATGTCCGTGACCTGATGGATCTCGACGCGGGGGAGCGCGGTGGGCAGCTGTCCAGCATTGTGCGGCCTGTCCTGAGCCTCCCGGAGACGGTGAAGCTGCTGCGGGCCCTGTCCGCGATGCGTGCCGCGAAAGCCCATATGGCCATCGTCCGTGACGAGTACGGCGGCACGGCGGGAATCGTCACCTTGGAAGATCTGGTGGAGCAGCTGATCGGTGACATCACGGATGAATACGATGTCGTGGACGGTGGTCCGCCCGCGAAGATCGACCCCTTGGCCAGGCTGGATGGACTGATGACCATCGAGGAGTTCTCGGGCCTGTCTGGCTATGTCATACCCGAGGGTCCCTATGACACCGTCGCGGGGTATGTTATGGCGCAACTCGGGCGGCTGCCCGAGGTGGGGGATGAGGTGACAGTAGAGTTGTCCCAACAGGAGGTCTCCGAGGATGACACAGCCGCACCCTCTTGGACCTTTACCGTCGAGGAGATGGACGGGAGACGCGCCTCCCGGATATCCGCCAGGCCAGCTCAGGAAGCCGCCCATGGATGATGGATCAAGCCTGCTGACAGGTCCTGGGGCCGGTCCTGTGCTCAGCGCCGCCGTGAGGCATGCCGGCGGCGAACTTCTCAGCTGGGCGCTGGAACACGTGGACGCCAACCCCAACCAGTCGACCACCGCCACGTATCTGGCGAAGGTTTCCTGGCCCTATGGGGAGCGCACGGAGTTGCTGGGGGTGTCAGCCCGCAGGGGGGAGCTTTCTGAGACCGACCGGGGGGCGGAGGTCTTTGGTGATGGCAACCGTGAGGTGGCGGTCTGGATCTATCCGGCCGATCCGGACCTTCCGGGGCTGAAGAGAGCCGCCTATCCGGAGGAGCTGGCGGCGCTGGTGAATGAGGCCCGGCTGCTGCCCTACCCCGTGACCGGGGACGATCTTGAGTTGAAGATCATCGGCTACCGGCCACGCCGCCGGGCCGTCGTGCGTTTCACCACGGGAGGGAACACTTTCTACATCAAGGCGATACGGGCCAAGCTCTTCGACGAGGTGTTGTTCAGGCACCGGCTGCTGACCACGGCGGGGGTGCCCGCGCCTCACGTGGCCTACACCACTGACGACCAGCTGATGGTGCTGGACGCTCTTCAGGGCCAGGCACTGGCGCGGGCGATCTTCAATCCCGGCGACCCGTGCACCGCCGAGCAGCTGATCGAGGTGCTGGACGCGATGCCACCGAGCGTCGCGCAGCTCGAACGCCGCCCGCCATGGAGCGATGCCGTCCAGCACTATGCGGAGATCGTTTCGGCGGCCTTGCCCGAGGTGCGGAGCGATCTTGACTGGGCAGTACAGCGAATCCACGCCGGGCTCGCGGGGATCCCGCCGGGCAATGAGCCCACACACGGCGATTTCCACGAGGGCCAGATACATGTGGCGGCTGGGCGTGTGGTGGGGATCCTCGATGTCGACACCATAGGCCCGGGACGCCGCGCCGACGATCTGGCCTGCCTGATAGCGCACCTGTCCACTATCCAGCGCATGAACCCTGCGCAGGAGGCGAAGGTCCGCGATCTGCTCGCACGCTGGGTGCCGATCTTCGACAGGCGGGTAGAACCGGTGGAACTGAGATTGCGGGCCGCCGCCGTCGTCATCTCGCTGGCAACCGGGCCATACCGCAGCCAGGAACCTAGCTGGCAGGAGTCGACGCGGCAGATGGTCCGTTCCGCCGTCGCGCTGGTCAAACAGGTTGCAAGCTGATAACGATTCGGCAGGGCGTCGCCACCGGCCAGAGCCCGACGGGGTAGGGTCAGGTCACCTATGAACCTTCCGAAGTCTGGAGGCCACGTGATCAAGAAGTCTCTGCTCAAGCTCGCCTCACTCACCGCCGTCAGCTCTTTGTGGCTGGCTGCGTGCGCCCAGGCGCCCACCGCACCCTCCTCTTCGAATGATACCGCCCCCGCCAGCAGTGCCACCGGAGGCCAGACCGCCGCCTCTTCCGGGAATTTCAAGGCCTGCATGGTTTCCGACTTCGGTGGCTTCGACGACAAGTCCTTCAACGAGACCTCTTACAAGGGACTGCTGCAGGCGAAGGAACAGCTGGGCATCGAAACCGCCCAGATCGAGTCGAAACAGGAATCCGAATACGCCCGTAATGTTCAATCTATGATTGACGCCAGGTGCGGTGTCATCGTCACGGTCGGTTTCGCTCTGGCCAATGCCACAGAGGCCGCAGCGAAACAGAATCCGGACACCAAGTTCGCGATCGTCGACAACAACTCTTTCGACGGTGTGAGCAATGCCAAAGGGCTGATCTTCAATACCGCTGAGCCCGCCTTCATGGCGGGGTACGTCGCCGCATCCCTGACGCAGACCGGCAAAGTCGGCACCTTTGGCGGAGCCAACTACCCGACAGTCTCGATTTTCATGGACGGTTTCGCCCAGGGCGTTGAGTACTACAACCAGGCGAAGGGTAAGAGCGTCCAGGTGCTCGGCTGGGACCGCTCCAGCAAGGACGGCCAGTTCATCGGCGGCAACGATCCGTTCGGCGACCAGACCGGTGGGAAGAACACCGCCAATACCCTGATCGCCCAGGGAGCGGACATCATCCTCCCGGTGGCCGGTCCCGCCGGCCTGGGAGCACTGGCCGCGGTGAAGGAGTCCAACGGCAAGGTGAATGCCATCTGGGTGGACACTGACGGCTACGTGTCCGCCCCCGAGTACAAGGACGTGATCATCACCTCAATCGAGAAGGGCATGGATGTGGCTGTGCTCGAAATCATCAAGGCCGCCAAGGACGGTACGTTCTCAGCCGATCCATACGTCGGTGATCTCAAGAACAAAGGCGTTGACCTTGCTGAGTTCCATGATTTCGACTCGAAGGTCTCATCCGAGACCAAGTCGGAGCTGGACCAGATCCGCGCCGACATCGTTTCCGGGAAGATCGTGGTGGACACTCCGGTCAAGTGAGCCGGACTCTCGTGGAAAAGGGACACCGATCGGTGTCCCTTTTCTGGTTGGCAGACTGTAGAGTGAATCCGCCCGATGAAGGAGGAACAATGACTTCGTCGCTTCCGGACACCCCGGTGTTGTCATTGTCAGGTATCACGAAACGTTTCGGCACCCTCACCGCCAACGACGACGTCAGTATCGACATCGTCCCGGGTCGCATCCACTGTCTTCTCGGTGAGAATGGGGCGGGCAAGTCCACCCTCATGAACGTGCTCTTCGGGCTGCTCCCTCCTGACGAGGGCACGATCCGGCTTGGTGATGAGGTCCTGGAGCTGAGGGATCCTGGCCAGGCGATGGCCGCCGGCATCGGCATGGTGCACCAGCATTTCATGCTGATTCCCCCGTTCACCGTCGCCGAGAACATGGTCCTGGGACACGAACCCGGGAAGCTGGGGCTTCTCGACGTGTCCCAGGCCCGGCGTCGAGTGCGAGAGCTCTCGGAGCGTTATCACCTGGCAGTCGATCCGGATGCACTCGTGGCGGACCTGCCCGTCGGCATCCAGCAGCGGGTGGAAATCCTGAAATCCCTGGCTCTGGATGCCCGCTACCTGGTCTTCGACGAGCCGACGGCAGTGCTCACCCCGCAGGAGATCGGCGAGCTGATGGGAGTGATGCGCGCGCTGCGTGATGAAGGACGTGCGATCGTCTTCATCACCCACAAACTCCGCGAGGTGCTGGAGGTCGCTGACGACATCACAGTCATCCGCCGGGGCAAGGTGGTCGGGCGGGCAGAGCCCACCAGCACCGAGGCTGATCTGGCGGCCATGATGGTGGGGCGCTCTGTTGAGCTCAGAGTAGCCAAACATCCACCGGCTCCCGGCGGGGACCGCCTGGTCATCTCGGATCTGGTGGTTGCGGACGCCTCCGGGACCATGGCAGTCGATCATCTCGACCTGACGGTGCGTGGTGGTGAGATCATCGTGATAGCTGGTGTCCAGGGCAATGGCCAGTCTGAGCTGGCAGAGGCGCTGCTCGGCACGATGGTCCCTGTCGGCGGCTCGATCACCCTTGACGGCACTGACATCACCCAGCTTTCCCCGGCGAAGACCTTGAAGACAGGTCTCGGCTACGTACCAGAGGACCGGCATCGTGACGGATTCATCGGAGAGTTCTCTATAGCCCAGAACTTGGTGCTGGACAATCTGGACGAGTTCAGTCACCACGGGAATCTCCAGATGAGACGAATCAACGAGAATGCGGTGAAGCTGGTGCGGCAGTTCGACATCCGAGCCAGCTCCCACACGCAACCCGCCAAGTCGCTTTCGGGGGGTAACCAGCAGAAAGTGGTGCTGGCCCGCGAGCTGTCACGCCCCCTGTCGCTGCTGCTGGCGAACCAGCCGACCCGTGGCGTCGATGTGGGTGCCATCGAGTTCCTCCACAACCGGATCGTCGCTGAACGCGACAGGGGCACGGCGGTTCTGATCATCTCGACGGAGCTTGAGGAGGTTGAGTCGCTGGCCGACCGGATCGCAGTCATGTACCGGGGACGGATCATCGGGGTGGTTCCGCCGGACACCCCCCGGGAGGTGCTGGGCCTCATGATGGCGGGTGTGGGCCATGACGATGCCGTCGCCACCGTCAGGCAGGAGGCCGGGGCATGAGCGCTCAGACCAATCAGACCAAGCGGAACCGCCCAGCCTGGGTGAGCACCGCGCTGGTGACACTGGCCTCCCTGGTGCTGGCCTTCGTCGTCGCGATGATCATCATGGTGGTCACGGATGCCGAGATCATGGCGAAATACGCCTACTTCATCGCTCGGCCCAGCGACGCCCTGGGAGCCTCCTTGGGCAAGATCTCCGCCATCTTCACGGCGATGTATGTCGGTTCCCTCGGATCGGTGGTGGCCGTGACGGAAACCACCGCACAGGCGGCTCCCCTGATTGCGGCGGGGCTCGGGGTGGCGGTTGCCTTCCGGGCCGGCCTGTTCAATATCGGCGGACAGGGGCAGGCTGTGATGGGGGCGCTGACCGCTGCGTACATCGGTTTCAGCGTCAAGGGGCTCCCGATCTTCCTGCATCTTCCGCTGGTGATCCTCGCAGGGATAGTCATGGGAGCGGTGTGGGGAGGCGTGGTCGGTCTCATCAAAGCCCGGACCGGGGCCCATGAGGTGATCCTCACGATCATGATGAACTACGTGGCCACCATCACCCTCGCCTACCTGATGATGCAGCCTTTCATGCGGCAGCCAGAGGTTAAGCATCCGATTGCTCCCGTGCTGGAGTGGAACGCCACCCTGCCGCGGATCGACGGCACGCGCCTGCATTTGGGTTTCGGGCTGGCCCTGCTAGCGGCTTTCGCGTGCTGGTGGCTCTTGGAACGCACCACGTTTGGTCTGGAGCTGCAGGCCGTGGGCCTGAATCCGGCTGCCACCGCCACCGCGGGAATCTCTGTCGGCCGGGTCACGGTCATCGTCATGGCGCTGGCTGGCGGGCTGGCTGGCCTCGGAGGCCTGATTGCTGTGACCGCCCCCGAGATGCTGACGGGATTCCCGCCCCAGCTGACCGAGACCATCGTCGGCACCCTCGGTTTCGACGCCATTACGGTCGCTCTCCTGGGACGCTCCCGGCCCCTCGGGGTGGTGCTCGCTGGCCTGCTCTTCGGAGCCCTGAAAGCCAGCCGCACCGCCATGGTCACGATGGCCAGCACGCCGCATCAGCTGGTTGACCTCATCCAGGCCCTGATCGTCCTGTTCGTGGCGGCTCCCGCCTTCGTCACCTGGCTGCTGCCTTTCCTGAGGGAACGCCGGGTTGTCCGGACTACCGTGGAGGAGGCCAAGGCATGATTACCAGCACCGTAGTTTCCCAGGGCCGGGCACAGGCCCGGGAGATTGTCGAATCGCCGGAGATCCGCGCAGTCCGCATCTCCAAAGGCATGTTGCTCACTGCGATCGGCATCCTGCTGATGGTGATGGCGTTCACCGCCAATGCGACTGGGAAGATCGCCTTGTCTGATGCCTTCGCGGAAGTGCAGCTGCCTACCATCGAAGTGCCCGGGCTGCCTGTCTTGCTGCTGTGCTCCCTGCTGACCCTTGCGGCCGGGGTGGGGTTTCTCAGTGGCGGGCTGTCCAAGAACCCGCGAACTGTCGCCGGGGTGATAGCTGGCATCAGCTGCCTGACGGGTTTCATGGTCTGGGCTGCCGCCTCATCCAGCATCGCCTTCACCCTGACGAGTCAGCTGAACCTCACCCTGGAGTACTCCACACCGCTGATCTTCGGGGTACTGGCCGGAGTCCTGTCAGAGCGGGCTGGGGTGGTGAACATCGCAATCGAAGGACAGTTCCTCGCGGCCGCTTTCGCCGCGTCTGTCATGTTCTCCATCACGCAGTCCTTCCCCGCCGCCCTGGTGGCCGCTGCCATAGCGGGGATTCTCATGGCCGCGGTGCTGGCACTGTTCACGCTGAAATACCTGGTCGATCACGTCATCATCGGGGTCGTCGTGAACCTGTTGGCCACAGGCCTGACGGGCTTCATATTCCAGCAGCTTGTTGCCCGTGACCTCAGCACATTCGGGAATGTCACAGCCACGCCGTCGTTCGCCATACCGGGGCTTTCAGACATTCCATTCATCGGGCCCATCCTGTTCTCGCAGCGTCCTTTGTCCTTCATCGCGCTGATCACGGTGCCGCTGGTGTGGTTCCTGATCTATCGCACAAAGTGGGGTCTCAGAGTCCGTGCGGTGGGGGAGCATCCGAATGCTGCCGACACCGTCGGGATCAAGGTCATTGCGACCAAGACCCAGGCCGTGCTGCTGGGTGGTGTGTTCGCAGGTCTCGGCGGCGCCTACTTCACGGTCGGTTTCGGCGGTGCCTTTCAGGACAACAACATCACGGCAGGCAATGGTTTCATCGCCCTGGCAGCGGTCATCATGGGGCGGTGGCACCCCGTCCTGGGGGCCTGCACAGCGCTGTTCTTCGGATTCACCCGCGCCTTTGCGCAGTCGACGAAACTCATGCAGCTCCCGATCCCCAGCCATTTCATCGAGATGCTGCCCTACATCGCGACGATCGTCGCCGTGGCTGGCCTGATCGGCCGGGTTCGCGCACCTGCCGCTGACGGTGCCCATTTTGTGAAGACCCACTGATATGACTGATATGACCGGTATCGACTGGGAGAGGCTCCGAGCGGCAGCGCGCAGGACAGTGCCCCAGGCTTATGCGCCCTATTCCGGCTATCAGGTGGGGGCGGCAGCCCTCGTCGATGATGGCCGTGTTGTCGTCGGGTGCAACGTGGAGAACGCCTCCTACGGTGTGGGGCTCTGCGCCGAGTGCGGACTGGTCTCGCAGCTCAGCGCAACCGGAGGTGGACGTCTCGTGGCATTCACCTGCTGCAACAAGCGGGGGGAGAGGATCATGCCGTGCGGACGCTGCCGCCAGCTGTTGTTCGAGTTCGGCGGGGACGAGCTGCTCGTCGACACCCCAGCCGGTGTACTGCCGATGTCGCAGGTGCTGCCCCAGGCCTTCGGGCCAGCAGACCTGGATCACATTCGCTGAACCTCACCACCACCGCCGCCCACAACCCTAGGATGTTCCCATGCTGAGCCAGGAAGAACTGCGTGCCCTCCCGAAGGTCGCTCTCCACGATCACCTCGACGGCGGGCTGCGGCCCGCGACCGTTATCGAGCACTGCGCTGAGAACGGCCATGAGCTGCCCACCACAGATCCTGGGGAGCTGGGAAGGTGGTTTTTCGAGGCTGCCGACTCCGGTTCCCTGGTGCGCTACCTGGAGGGCTTCGCCCACACCACCGCAGCCATGCAGACCCGGGACCAACTGGTGCGGGTAGCGCGCGAGTTCGTGCTCGACCAGGCTGCCGACGGCATCATTTACGCCGAGGCGCGGTGGGCTCCCGAACAGCACTTGGAACAGGGACTCACACTCCAGGCTGCCGTTGAGGCGGTGCGGGACGGCCTCGCACAGGGCATGGCGCAGGCCGAGTCCGAGGGGCGGGGCATCGTGGCCACCCAGCTCGTCACGGCGATGCGGCATGCCGAGGAACCGACCACTGAGATCGCCGAGCTGGCTCTGGCGTATCGCGACGACTCCGTCGCCGGATATGACATTGCGGGTGCCGAGCTTGGGTTCCGCCCCACCCGGTTCCAGGCATCCTTTGATCTGCTGCGCCGCAACAACGCGCACTACACCATCCATGCGGGAGAGGCGGACGGGCCTGACTCCGTGTGGGAGGCCGTCCAGCTCTGCGGGGCCCAGCGCATCGGCCATGGTGTGCGGATCTGCGAGGACATCGAGGAATTCTGGGGAGAGCATCCCCGGCTCGGGCGGTTCGCGGCCTTCGTGCGGGACCAGCGCATCCCGCTTGAGGTGTGTCCGACGTCCAACCTGCAGACCGGGGTGGCCGCGACTCTCGGACAGCATCCTGTGGCGAGACTCGCCGAACTTGGATTCAACGTCACCATTCACTGCGACAACCGCCTGATGAGTGACACCTCGCTTTCCGCGGAGTTCGCGAGACTCTCAGAGACCTTCGGATGGGGGCTCAACGAGGTGGAGACCGCCACTGTGGCGGCCATGCGCGCAGCCTTCTTGAGCCATCCCGAACGCGAGGCTCTTATCGACGGCCTGATCCGTCCCGCCTTCAGGGCTGCACGCCGCGAGGTTCGGGCGTGATCACGGCCGCCGCCGACGGGTCGTCCCTGGCCAATCCCGGTCCCGCCGGCTGGGCCTGGTACATCGACGAGGACCGCTGGGCCTCCGGTGGCTGGGCTCATGGCACGAACAACATGGGTGAGCTGATGGCGGTACTCGACCTGCTGGACGCCACGTCCGGGACACGCGAGGAACTGCTGGTCCTGTGCGATTCGCAGTACGTCATCAACTCACTGACGAAGTGGATGCCAGGGTGGAAACGCCGTGGCTGGCGGAAGGGTGACGGGAAACCGGTCCTGAACGTTGATCTCATGAGGCAGCTGGATCAGGCTCTGCAGGGACGGCGGGTGCGCTTTGAATGGGTCAAGGGGCATGCGGGGCATCCTTTGAACGAGGCTGCCGACGAGCGGGCACGGGCGGCTGCCACCGCGTACCGTGACGGCACCCCAGTCGACCCGGGTCCCGGGTTCCCAGGAGCGGATGAGCGACCAGGCCGGTCAGGCCTGGTTCGTGACGACGCGGCCAGCCAGGCTGCGCTGTTCGACCTTCCCGGTGAGCAGGCATGAGTGCGGCTCCCCGGGAGGTGCTGGACCTGGGGTTGGAGATTGGCTGCGGGATGCTGGCCCATGGCGCCTCCGTGTCCTCTGCGATCCGTGCTTCCCGTCACGCGATGCGGGACCTCGGGATGGAGGAGTACCACACTGACGTCACGGGGAACATGATCATCGTCTCGGTCAGGGCACGGACCGACGCCGATCCCATCACGGCCATGAGGGTGGTTCCTCTCGGGCATCAGGACTTCGACCGCATCACGGAGCTTCAACAGGTGGCCTCCGAAGCCCGGATGAACAGCATCTCCCACTCCCGCTCCCGGATCGACGCCATTCTCGGGCGCTCTGGACGCTGGGGAGGCTTGGATGTCTCGCTGGGGTTCGGGATTGTCTCCGGGGCAGCGGCCCTCATGTTTGGGGCGCGGTGGATCGTCGGTCTGCTCGCGCTGATCGTTGCCTGGTGTATCCATCGCACCCAGGTGTGGCTCGCCAAGCGGCGGGTCTCGGTGTTCTTCCAGCAGTGCGTCGGCGGGGCGATGGCGGCCGCTACCGCGGTCATGGTCGCCCTGGCCAAGGAGTGGGGAGTTCCCGGGCTCTCAGGGATCGAGCCAGGCCTGATCGTCATCGGCGCGATCATCTCGATGCTCGCGGGCATCACGATTCTCGGTGCCTCCGAGGACGCCATATCCGGTCTCTACGTGACGGGCACCGCCCACGCCATCCATGGGCTGATCGTGACGATCGGCTTGGTGATCGGCGCCAGCATCGTGGTGGCAGGGGCCGGCTGGCTGAGCGTCCCGGTCTGGATCAAAGCCGGATTCAGCCTCAATGGCCTATTGGGTCCGGCCTCGGTGTTCTGGGCGGGGATCGTGGCAGCGGCCTGGGCGTTCTGTACCCGGGCATCCCGGCGGGCAACTGTCAGCGCGGGGTTGATCGGGGCTGTCAGCTGGCTGTTGTTCCTCTGGCTGGTGACGCATCGCTGGTCCGTGGTTGCCGCCACCGGAGCGGCTGCGCTGTCGATCGGGGTTGCGTCTGCCGTGGCGGCACGCCTGCTGCGGGTACAGCTGGACTCCATATCGGCCTCTGCCGTGGTGCCGATCCTGCCTGGCCTGGTGACGTGGTCCGGAGTGTTGAAACTGGCCCTCGTCACGGGGGAGGGTTCCTTCGTGGACGGCCAGCTGGACCTGATGACCGCGGCGGCCGTGGGCATCGTCCTGGCGGCTGGCGTTGCCGCTGGCGCAGCCATGGCCCGCCCCATGTCGGTTCCGATCCGGAAGCTGCCCTGGCCAATAAGACCTCTGGGGTCACGTGGCGTCCGGAAGAGGTGAAGCCTTACGGTATGGATGTGAAGCCACGCCACCTGGACCTGTTGGTCACTTTGTCTTCCCCGAGTCTCAGCCCCGATGGCGAGCAGGCGGTCTTTGCTGCGCGTCGCCCATCCTTCGACGTCGATGACTACGTCGGGAGGATCTGGAGCGTGGCCACAGCTGGCAGGGGCCGGCCTAGGCCACTTACCCGCGGCACCTTGGACTCGGCGCCGCAGTTGAGTCCTGACGGCAGCGCTGTGGCATTCCTGCGGGGCGGGGTCGGCGTCAGCTCGCAGCTGGCGATCGTGTCTGCTGAGGGTGGGGAGCCGAGGATTCTCACGGATGCTCCGCTGGGGGTGCTTGAGTTCATCTGGTCACGGGACTCGCGCAGGCTGGCTTTTGTCGCGCGGATTCCTGAGGCGGGACGGTATGGAACCCTCGATGGGGTCCCTGCGGAACGCGAGGACCCGCGGCTGGTCATCGGCAATAAATACCAGGCAAACGGGCTCGGCTTCACCCGGGACCGGCCCCGGGGGATATATGTCCTTGACGTTCCCTCACTGGACGAGGAGCCCTGGCTTGAGCCGGTGGGGCGCGCAGCCACGTCCGCCGAGGAGGAGCCTCGTGGTGATGCGGCGCTGGGTGGCCGGCGGGGCTTGCCGCTGGCGAAGCTGCTGACACCGGTTGAGTCCGACTGCCACCAGCCCGAGTTCACACCCGATGGGAAGCAGCTCTATTTCACAGCCGCCCTGCATGCCGGCGAGGACTCCGACCTGCGCCTGATGATCCACAGCGTCTCTATCACGGGTGGGGAGCCGAGGCTCGTGGCCGGCGGTGCCCGCTCCGCCAGGGCATGGTCGCAGCCACGATTCAGCCGGGATGGTGCCACGCTGTTCCTGCTGACCGAGCAGCTGGGTGACGACGGGGTGGACATCGTGGGACATGCCCTGTCCGTGGCTGCCCTCACGGCGGATGCGGAGCCGGGCGCTGAGCCCCGCCTGCTGACCGATCCACAGACCACCGACTACGGTGCCTCCTGGACCTTTCTTGAACCCTATGGTGAGGATTCGGTGCTGGCGCCCGCCAGGGTCAGAGGATGTGGCGAGTTGCATGCCATCTCTGCAGAGGGGCACGCCGAGGTGTTGGTCCGGGGACCCCGGGTGGTCACCGCGGCTGCTGAGCGGGCGGGGGTGGTGGTCGCCGTCGTCAGCGAGGCGACCCGGCCGACGGAGCTGGCCAGGGTGGACGCCGGGCGGCTCATGCAGCTGACTGACTTCGCGCAGCCGCTCGTGGCCGCGGCCACTCCCTTGGAGCCGCGGGAACTGACTGTCCAGGGCAAGAACGGAAACGACGTTCATGGCTGGGTGTTCGTGCCGAAGGGAGCGGGGCCACACCCGGTGCTGTTGAACATCCACGGCGGGCCATTCTCGAATTTCGACTGGAGTTTCTTCGACGAGGCACAGGTCTATGTTCGCGCCGGGTACGCGGTCGTGCAGTGCAATCCCCGTGGCTCCGCCTCCTACGGGCAGGAGCATGGGCGGGCCATCAAAGAGCGGATGGGTATGGTTGACATGGCCGATGTGTTGGCGTTCCTGGAGGGTGCATGCGCGCAGTTCAAGAGCCTGGATGGGGAGCGGGTCGGTGTCATGGGAGGCTCCTACGGCGGCTACCTGACCGCGTGGATAACAGCCCACGACCATCGATTTGCCGCCGCTGTGGTGGAGCGAGGCTACCTGGATCCTGCTGCCTTCGTCGGGACGAGTGACATCGGCTGGTTCTTCTCCGACGTCTATGTGGGCGTGGATCCGGAACAGGTGGAGCAGCAGTCGCCCATGGCGAAGGTCGGCCAGGTCAGGACCCCTACCCTCGTCATACACTCCGAGCGCGACCTGCGGTGTCCCTTCGAACAGGCGCAGCGCTATTTCGCGGCTTTGCGCAGGGGTGGGGTGACTGCCAGGATGCTGGTTTTTCCCGGTGAAAATCATGAGCTCTCCCGGTCCGGATCGCCCTGGCACAGGCGGCAAAGATTTGAAGCGATTCTCGACTGGTGGGCTGAACAGCTTCCGGTGCGCATAAAGGAGGCACGACGTGGCAGGTGAAACTGCCTTCAGGCTGAGGGACGTACAGGTTGGGCTGGGTGCCCGCGTGGTGTTGCAGCAGGTGAACCTGGCAGCGCCCGTCGGGTCGATAACAGGCCTGATCGGACGTAACGGGGCGGGTAAGTCCACCTTGCTCCGCCTGATGTCAGGACGTGAGGCCCGGTATACTGGTGAGGCGCAGGTCTTCGGCAGGGCGTTACCTGAAGCGGCCTCCGGGACGGTCTATCTGACCGCAGAGCATTGGCCCTTCGGCGGAGATCAGCGGCTGAGGGACCTGGCCTATCACGTCTCCCGGGTGCATCCAAATTTCGACATGGAGCGGGCCATCGAGCTGCTCGCCTGGTTCGATGTGCCGGAGAGCCGCCATCCGATGGCGCTGAGCCGGGGGCAGCGTACAGCGGCCTTCCTGAGCCTGGCGCTGGCGGCCCGTGCTCCCCTTACCCTGCTGGACGAGCCTTACAACGGACTCGACGTGCCCGCCCGGCGGCGATTCACGCGGGTCCTGGTGGAGGAGCTGAAACTGTTCCCCCGGACTCTGCTGATCTCCACGCATCTCGTGGATGAGGCTGAACCGTTGTTCCAGTATGTCGCCCTCATGGAGGGCGGGCGGGTCACGGCCTCCAACACCGTGACCGGGCTGGTCACGTCATTCACCCGGGTGAGTGGCCCGGTGGCGGAGGTGGATGCGCTTCCGAGACTCGGGCGGCTGGACCGGGAGGGCGGATGGGCCAGCGCGGTGGTCAGGAGAGGCGCGGAGGGTGACCTGCCTGCCAAGCCCGTCAGCCTGCGGGAACTGGCTGATCTGCTGATCGGCCCCAGACGTGACGCCCAGACGGATGTCGAGAGAGGGAGATGACGATGACGGGAGACGTTGGCGCGGTGCTGTCCGCCATCGGCGGCCGGTTCGCCTGGCGCTACTGGTGGCCCGTGATCCCCTGGCTGGCTGATGTCGCCATGGTTGCCACCTTCCGGCAGGAGAACATCCAAGAACCTGCTGGCGTGCTTTTCCTGGTCTGCCTGGCGACAGTGCCCCTGCTGTGGCTGTGGGGGGCCCGGTTCGCCGTTGCCCTGGGGCATGCGCGAAGACGCGTGTTTCCCATCCTCATCGCCTTGAGCGTCGGGCTGCCGATGCTGTGGCAGATCATCGGCAGCATCGCCAGGCTTGCCGTGGGGCAAGGCGATGGAGGGCATTCCGAGGGGCTGTTCCTGCTCTACGGCCTGCCGATCGTGGCCCTGCTGATGCTGGGCTGTGCGCTGTGGCTCGGATATGGCTGGCGGGGAGTGGCGGTCGCGGTCTTCTCGTGGGGCGCTGCGGTTGCCTTGTTCTACCTGCTGGTGCGGCCTTTGTTCGAGGGCCTGCCCCTGGTGTCTTTCATCGTCGGCGCCTGTGGGGTGATTTTGATACTGGTCGGGTCTGCCTGGGGCGGCTGGGGCGGGTTCCGCATCGCCCGAGCCTGAGGAGCGCTCACCCATCTGGCATCAGCACCTGTCCGCGGAATTCCCAAGTGGCGATAGGATGCAGGCCATGTGTTCTGACGTTCTCACGGCGGTTGCCTGGCCTTATGCCAATGGCCCCCGCCACATTGGTCACGTTTCCGGCTTCGGCGTCCCCTCGGACGTTTTCGCGCGCTACATGCGCATGGCGGGCCATAACGTGCTGATGGTCTCAGGATCGGATGAACACGGCACCGCGATCCAGGTGAAGGCGGACTCTGAGGGTCTGACGGCCCGCGAGTGCGCGGACAAGTACCACCGGGTGATCGCCTCCGATCTGCAGGGCCTGGGGCTCTCCTACGACCTCTACACTCGCACCACCACTCCCAATCACTACCTGGTGGTGCAGGAGATGTTCACGGCTCTCTACGACAACGGCTATATCGTCGCGCAGACTCAGATGGGTGCGATCTCCCCGTCCACGGGACGCACACTTCCCGACCGCTTCATCGAGGGCACCTGTCCGATCTGCGGGTATGACAGTGCCCGCGGTGACCAGTGCGACAACTGCGGCAACCAGCTTGACCCCGTGGACCTGATCAATCCGGTCTCCCGCATCAACGGAGAGACCCCGGAGTTCATCGAGACGGAACATTTTTTCCTCGACCTGCCGAAGGTTGCGGAGCAGCTGACGACCTGGCTTGACTCCCGTGAGGACTGGCGTCCGAACGTGCTGAAGTTCAGTCACAACCTGCTGGAGAAGATCCGGCCCAGGGCCATCACCCGCGACCTCGACTGGGGCGTTCCCGTTCCCCTCGAGGGGTGGATCGACGCCCCCATGAAGCGCATCTACGTGTGGTTCGATGCGGTCATCGGCTATCTCTCGGCCTCCATCGAGTGGGCGAGACGCAGCGGCGACCCAGACGCCTGGCGCAGGTTCTGGAACGAGGAGACCGCCCAGAGCTTCTATTTCATGGGCAAGGACAACATCGTCTTCCACTCCGTCATCTGGCCAGGCATCCTGTTGGGAGTCAACGGCCAGGGCTCCGCGGGGGGCGAGGTCAAGCCCGCCTTGGGTGAGCTGCAGCTGCCCACCGAGGTGGTGTCGTCGGAGTTTATGACCATGCGTGGCTCGAAGGTGTCGAGTTCGCGGGGTGCGTCCATTTTCGTCGGCGATTTCCTCAACGAGTTCGGTCCTGACGCGCTGCGCTATTTCATCGCCGTGGCTGGCCCTGAGAACCAGGACACGGACTTCACCTGGGAGGAGTTCGTCAGGCGGATCAACTTCGAACTGGCGAACGAGTGGGGCAACCTCGTCAATCGCTCCATCTCCATGGCCCACAAGAACAACGGCGCGATTCCTGCAGCAGGTGAGTTGACTGATGCCGATCGAGAGCTACTCGACGCCTCGGCAGCGGCGTTCGCTGTGGTGGGGGAGCATATCGCCGCGCGCCGGTTCAAGGCCGGCATCACCGAGGCGATGCGGATCGTCTCCCTGGCCAACAAGTACCTGTCCGACCAGGAACCCTGGAAGCTGAAGGACGACCCGGCCCGGCGTGACACGGTGCTGCACGTGGCGCTGCAGGTGGTATCCGACTGCAACACCCTCCTGACCCCCTACCTGCCACATTCCGCCCAAGCGATCTTCGAGGCACTCGGCAACGAGGGGGTATGGGCGGCGCAGCCCGAGCTGCGGGAGGTCACCGACGGCGACGTCAGCTACCCGATCCTGACGGGTGACTATGCCTCCCAGCAGGCGTCGTGGCAGCGCCGGTCCATCGTTGCGGGTACCCCGCTGGCCAAGCCGACACCACTGTTCAGAAAACTGGACGAGAAGCTGGCTGAGACCGGCCCAAGCTGGGCGCCCATCACGACCTGACCCTTGAGGCTGTCCTGAATGCGCGGATCTGCGGAGACCAGACGGGGGCCTGGCCGCTGTGCCTCCCAGCCGTATGTGGCCAGAGCCGTATCCCAACCACCGCTGAAGGTGCACGCACACGGCACTGGTGGCGATGACTACCACGAGCCGCCGCTGAAGCCGCCGCCAGAGGAACCACCGCCGCCGGAGAAACCTGAGCCGCCGCTGAAGCTGCCACCGGGGAAACCTGAGCCACCAGAAGAGCTATTTGAGGCCGACCATGCGGTGGCTGCTGCGGCTTGTGCCATTGAGTAGGAGAAGTCTTGGGAGAAACTGCCGAGACTGGTGTAGAAGGAGCCTGTCGAATGGTAGAGATCCGCTCCTTGGTACCAGGATGTGTTGGCGAGGTTGCGTCCCTCGGCTCCAAGTTGGGCGAATAGCTTGGTCCAGCGGTGGGTCACACCGAAGATCATGGCGTAGGGCAGGTAGCGGCTGAAGATGTCTACGCCCTCCTCGAAGCGCAGTTGTTCCTTCTCTGCTGTGCGCAGGTATAGCTCGAAGCCCCGCGCCTGTTCGAGTGCCGCTGATCCCTGAGCGGTACGGGCCCCGAAGCGTTGCGACATGATCGCTAAACCAGCGCCGAACAGCATGATGGGGATTCCGACGATGCCCCAGCCGAATGCTACCCCTAGCTGGAAACTGACTATGGTGCCGAAAAGGGCGATGCTGATTCCTTTCTTCAATGCTGACTGTCGTCCTGCTTGGGGATTGCTTCGGAACCAGCCGAGCGCTACCACTCGGTTATAGAGGCCTTGCCGGGCCGTGCTTTGTATGTCGCCGTATTTCTCGTCCCGCAGATCTTTGAGACTGACCTGGCTGCCTTTCTGAGGTATTTCGCTTGGGTGGTTTTTTCTCTCGGTATTGGGTTGGTGCGTTTTCCTCTTGGGAGTAGTGTGGCCTGATTTTGAACGGAAGATTCTATTTAAGAGCTTCAGCTCGTAGCCGATGAGGCCATCAGAGTTCTTATCTGTGCGGGTCAAGAGGTGACCGCCGTGCTCGGTAGCAGTGATTACGAGATATCCGCGGACTGCCAGGTCGATGATTGTTGCGGAGATGTCCACGGAGTCTGCGGTCGCATCCACCAGGGTGCCTATCTCACCGGGCCGGGCTCCCCGGGGCGGCTGGAAGGCCACCGCAACGTTGACCTTGCCGCGACGCTTGCCAGTCCGGGCGGCCATGCCTGCGGCTGGGGCAAGGCCTGGCGTGAGACCGAGAAACACCTCGTCACGGGCTTTCTTGTTTCGTATCATGACTAGTGCCACCACGGCTCCCACACTGAGAACGGCGGTGGCAGTCCCAAAGACGGGATTCAGGGGAGAATGCTCTGACCAAAGAGACCAAAAGATTGGCCATGGGGTGCGCCTCCGCTCCTGATCTATGGTCTCTATCGTCTGGGTCACCCCAGGGAAGGTGCCAGCGGGAAAACCGGCGACAACCTGCACTGGATCGCCAGCTGGGATCCGGTCTACCGAATAGGAGGCGCTGGTGCCGCCGGAGCTGGATTCGCAGGGTTTATCCAGGTTTGTCGTCTGCCAGCAGCTGACCTTCGAGATCTCCGCTGGGCCGGTGATGGAAACCTGGAAGTTCTTGATCTCCGATGCCCAGTTTCCGATGACATTCCAGTTGAACTCATCCAGGCCGCTCTCTGGGTGCTTGGTGGCGATCAGCCCGGTGATGTCATAGCTGATCCGATAGGTCTGCGGAGTCGAATAGACGGTGTTCGCTTCGCCCACCCGGACGGTCATGGTTCCATTGTCCTGGGTGATCTGTGTGTCGGAATGGGCGCCGCTAGGGGAAGAGACCTGGACGCCGGATATCTCGAAGCGATACCACTGGTTTTCATTTCCAGTTCGCTGCCGCTTCGGCAGCGCGAACACAGGGCCGCGACCCTTGACCTTGGAGAAGTCCATCTCCAAAGTGGCGTCGACGTGAGCCACCCCATCACTGCTGAGGTTGACCTTAACATTCCACCAGTTGACTGGGGCCGAATCCTGCGCGTGGGCCTGCGGGGTGTTCACCGCACCGGCAGCGACCACGACGAGCATGACGAACAGTCCCCTGAGTACCTTCCACATGATTCTCAGGGTAGAGCCTGCCGGGGGCAACCAGGGGCGTGTCTGTTGGTCAGTCGAGGCCGAGCACGGACTGCACCTGTCCGCGCAGAGTCATCAGGCGGATCTCCGCGGCCAGCCTGGCCGCCATCCCAGACTGGGACTTCTCCGGAGGCAGCACCACCTCCAGGTAGCACTTCAGCTTCGGCTCGGTCCCGGACGGGCGCACCACCACGCGCACCTCGTCGCTGGCCAGCTCCACGGCGTCGGTGGGAGGAAGCCCAGCCGAGCTCTCAGCCAGGTCGCGATAACTGACCGGGGCGTAAAGCAGGCTCACCGGGGGATTGGCGCGTAGCCTTTCCATGGCGGCGGTGATCAGGGAGAGGTCATCCACCCGGATAGCCAGCTGGGCTGTGGCGTGAAGCCCCAGCTCAGCGGTCAGCTCGTCCAGCCGGTCGGCCAGTGTCAGCCCCTTCGCACGCAGCCTGGCCGTCATCTCAAGCGCCATCAGAGCTGCGGTCAGGCCATCCTTGTCCGGGACCACGGCCGGATCACAGCAGTAGCCGATGGCCTCCTCATATCCGAAGGCGAGGTCCGGAACCCGCCCGATCCACTTGAAACCCGTGAGAGTGGTGACGTGGCGCCGTCCCCGCGCAGCCGCCAGGGCGGCGAGCGCCCCCGAGGACACCACCGAGCTGGCCAGCACACCCTCGGCCCCGCGGCGGAGCATGTGGTCGGCGAGCAGCAGCCCCAGCTCGTCGCCCGTCAGCATCCGCCACTTCCCATCGACGAGCGTGGCGACCGCGCACCGGTCTGCGTCAGGGTCATTGGCCACTACCAGGTCAGCCCCGGACTCCTCGGCCAGCGCCAGTGCGCGATCGATGGCGCCGGGCTCCTCCGGGTTGGGGAAGGGGACGGTCGGGAAATCCGGGTCCGGCTCGGCCTGCTCCGCTACCTCGTGGGCGGGCGGGAAGCCAGCGGCCCTGGTCAGTTCCCGGAGTGTCCGGGACCCCACCCCATGCATCGCGGTGTGCACCCAGGTGACCTCACGTGGGGCATTGGCGTGGATCAGCGCGGTGCCCCGAGTGATGTAGTCGTGACTGAGCCGGTCCCACATCATCCGGTATGCATCGCTGCGAGGAAGCGAACTCAGGGAGTCAGCCGGGTGCGCTGCGATCCGAGCGGTGATCTCGGAATCGGTGGGCGGGACTATCTGTGACCCGTCACCCAGGTACACCTTGTAGCCGTTGTCGGCGGCCGGATTGTGGGAGGCCGTCACGACAACCCCGGCAATACATCCGTATTTGCGCACGCCGAATGCCACCAGGGGAGTCGGGGTGGGGGAGCCGGTGAGCAGCACCTCGAAACCGGCGCCAGCGAGTACCGCAGCGGTCTCACGGGCGAACTCCTCAGACCTGTGCCGGGCATCGTAACCGACTATCACCTGGCCCTCGGCGTGGCCGTTGTCTCTCAGCCAGTCCGCGAGTCCGGCTGTGGCCTGTGCGACAACCACGAGGTTCATGCGGTGGGGGCCCGCGCCCATCCTGCCCCTGAGCCCTGCTGTGCCGAAGGTCAATGGGCCCGAGAAGGCGTCCTCGAGAGTTCTTGCTGCCTCTGGATCTCCCGCATCGGCTGCCTCAAGAAGTTCCTTGAGTTCGGCCCGGGTGATGGGGTCGGGGTCGGTGGCCAGCCAGGCCCGGGCTGCGTCATGACTGGTCATGCCGGTCATAGCGCACCCGCTATTCCGGCCAGCAGCGAGGCCAGCTGTGGCCCGGCGTCGCGGCCGGCCCGCAGCACCTCGGAATGGTCGAGCCCCGAGGCCGACAGGCCTGCGGCCGCGTTGGTGACCAGCGAGAGCCCCAGCACCTCCATGCCAGCCTCGCGTGCGGCGATGGTCTCCAGCGTCGTCGACATGCCGACGAGATCGCCGCCGATGATGCCGGCCATCCGCACCTCGGCGGGAGTCTCGTACTGAGGACCACGGAACTGCACGTAAACACCCTCGGGTAGCTCAGGTCTCACCGTGTGGGCCAGGTCGCGCAGCCGTTGCGAGTAGGCATCTGTCATATCCACGAAGGAGGCGCCCTGCAAAGGGGTGGCGCCGGTCAGATTGATGTGGTCGCGGATCAGGACCACGGTGCCCGGCCCCCACGCCGGGTTCAGGCTGCCGCAGCCGTTGGTGAGCACCAAAGTCGCCGCCCCCCAGGCAGCGGCCGTGCGCACCCCATGCACGACCGGCGCGACGCCTCGGCCCTCGTAGTAGTGAGTGCGCCCCGTCAGGACTGCGGCCGTCTTGCCCGGCATCGTGCGGATCAGTCTCAGCACGCCACCATGGCCGCTGACCACGGGAGGACTGAAGCCTGGCACGTCGCCGAGCTCGATCTCACCGAGCCTCTCGCCCAACTGATCGGCTCCAGCAGACCAACCGGAGCCCAACACCAGCGCCAGATCTATCCGGTCCAGGCCGAACCGGGATGAGAGAAAATCGACGGCCTCATGCGCCAGCCTTATGGAGTCATCGCTCATGTCCCAAGCGTAGTGCCGGGCGGCTTGAAACGGCGGCTGTCCTCCTTCGTCCAGGCTCGTGGAATCGCGAGTCAGCGGAACGGCACCTTTTCAGCGCCTGAGCCAGCTCCTAGCCTTGGCTATGCGTTCGGTCACTTGCTCGGTCGTGGCCTGGGCCAGTGGCGGCCCTCCACATTCGCGGCGCAGATCGGCGTGGACGTGGCTGTGAGGACGCTGTTCAAGACGGGCGAGCTGGGCGACGAGGGAATTGAGCTCCTTGCGCTGGTTCGCGAGTGCCCGGTGAAGTGGCACCTCTGGTTTCGACTTCGGGTCCTTGCGTTCCCGGCGTTTGAGCTGCCGGCGTTGCCGGTCAGCCAGGAGCGTGCTCACCTGGTCAGGCTCAAGGAGGCCGGGGAGCCCCAGGTAATCGAGTTCGTCCTGGGACGTGGGCTCAGCATGCATACCGAAGGCCTGGGACTCGAACAACACATGGTCGAAGGTGGCTTGGGAATCGAGGGCTTCGAATTCACCCAGCAGGTCATCGGAGGCGGACTCGCTGCGATTGGCGGCCTTGATCAGTGCCTCCGTCTCGGCCCAGATATCGGTTTCCTCGGAGCGGGGGGGGTCCAGCACGTGATCACGTTGCCGTTCCAGGGTAGCTGCGTGGGCCAGCAGTATCGGAACGGTGGGCAGGAACACCGTCGCCACCTCACCGCGACGCCTGGAGCGTACGAAACGTCCTACCGCCTGGGCGAAGAACAGTGGCGTCGACGTGGAAGTGGCATACACCCCGACCGCGAGCCGGGGCACGTCCACTCCCTCCGAGACCATACGGACAGCGACCATCCAGCGGTCGCCGCTCTCGGCAAACTCCTCGATCTTCCCGCCGGCCTTGGCGTCGTCCGAGAGAATCACCGTGGGACGTTTCCCCGTGATCTGGGTGAGGATCTTCGCGTAGGCCCGGGCCACAGTCTGATTGGTGGCTATCACCAGCCCGCCTGCGTCGGGGATGGAGCGGCGTACCTGCGTCAGCCGCTGGTCGGCGGCCCGCAGCACCGCTGGGATCCACTCCCCGGTGGGGGACAGTGCTGTGCGCCAGGCGTGAGCGGTCAGATCCTTGGTCAGCATCGTTCCCAGGTCCGCGTCCAAGACCTCACCTGAACGCATCCGCCAGCGCATCTGCCCGCCGTAGTTCATGAAGATCACGGGTCGGACGACATGGTCAGCCAGGGCCTCCCGGTACCCGTAGGTGTAGTCGGCCCGCGACGTCTTCACCCCGGATACGGACTCCTCATAGGCGACGAACGGGATCGGGTTGTCATCCGAGCGGAACGGGGTACCCGTCAGTGCCAGGCGCCGCGTCGCCTCAGAAAAGCCCTGGAGAACGCCATCGCCCCAGCTCCGGGCATCGCCGGCATGGTGGATCTCGTCGAAGATCACCAGGGTGGAGACCTGATTGCAGAGCGCCTCGTAGGCGTAGGCGCGTATCGAGACTCCCGCATAGGTCACCACCGATCCGTCGAACTGCCTGGAACGTCCTCGCCTCACCCCACCAGTGCCGGGATCGAGGTGGATGCCGACCCGGGCGGCGGCATCCGCCCACTGCGTCTTCAGATGTTCCGTGGGGGTGACCACCACGATGCGTTTCACGGTGCGTGTGTGAAGTAGCTGATGTGCCACGCGCAGCGCAAAAGTGGTCTTGCCTGCCCCGGGGGTGGCGACACACAGGAAATCACGAGGCTGGGATGTCTCGTAGAGTTCGAGGGCCGCCACCTGCCAGGCGCGGAGACTCTGGGCAGTACCCCAGGCAGCGCGCTGCGGGAAGGCGGGGGAGAGATGTTCGAACGCCGAGGAAGTCATACGGGTTCGAAGCGTACCCCAGGATGGGAGAGCAGCTGGTTTTGCCGGTGGCGTGTGCCGGGCTGCCCTGTTAGTCGTCGAAGAGCCCCATCAGCAGGGAGAAGCCGCCGAGCATCAAGGCTCCCTGGGCTAGGCCGCGAACTGCCGGATCTAACCCGTACTGCTGGTAGTAGCCACGTGTGTAGGCAGCGTGTGCTTGATCCTCCCAGTAGGGAATCGTCTGGTAGCCCTGCTGCACCATGCGGATGTGTGGGGTAGTGCCTGAGCTGATGCGTGCGGCATCCAGCGCGCAGGCCGGGACCTCGCGGGGCGTGCCACCTGCGGGGGCCCAGGTGACGTTGCGGGTGGATGGGCCATGCGATGGATCGAAGAAGCACGGTGGGCGGCGCTCCGGGAGTGGCTCGCCCTGTGCCCGGGACTTCACGCAAGCTATCGCGTAACGCCCCTCCTCAAGGATGTGGGCGATGGCGGTGGCATCGGATTCATAGCGCGCCTGGTTCATGGCCTGCTTGGCGTTCTCGTAGGCATCCAGGGCCTCTGTGTAGTTGGCCTGGGCTTCCGCGTTGAGCTCAAGCCCCACCACATCCATGTCCAGTTCGCGGAGCTCGTCGCCGAATCGTGTGATGTCGCTGTCCAGGGAAGCGCGGGCCGCGTCCCCGATCGGGGTCTCGCCGTAGCGAACCGGCCCGGCGCTGAGCTGTTGAGGCTGTTGCCCCGCGCCGAGCGCGCGTGTACCCCGCAAAGCCAGGAAAACCAGCCCGGCAACAATCATCATGACCAACAAACCACCAAGGGTCACAGCACATCACTCCTACAAAGCGCCCTGTATGCTCCAGATTACGTCACGCAGGCAAAGCGACATCCATGCAGAAGGCGAGCGGAGGCGGAGGATTCATTGGACAGCATGATTCAGGTCAAGGCCTGGGAAGAACTGACCAAGGACGAGCTCTTCGAGATCGTGTGCCTGAGATCCGAGGTGTTCTTCGTGGAACAGCGTGCTGACACTCCCGACTTCGATGCCTTCGACCGTGACCCCAGAACCCGTCACTGGTGGGTCCCCGATGTGGGTGGCTGTGCAGCTTATCTGCGCACCGTAGAGCTTGATGAGCCGGAGCTTGGAGTATCCCAGTCGTTCGGGCGCGTGGCTGTCCGGGCTGACCGCCGTGGCGAGGGATTGGCGCGGCGATTGATCGCGGCGGCGCTGGGCCGATTGGGTAAAAAACCTTTCGTCATCCACGCACAGAGTTATGTGGTGCCGCTCTACCAGGACTTCGGATTCACAACAGTGGGGGAGGAGTACCTGGAGGCAGGGATCCCCCACCTGAGAATGCTGAGACCAGGAGAGATCCGCGTCAGCGCCGTTGTCCTGACCGACGCGACGGGCCAGGTGCTGCTGGTCCGCAAGCGTGGCACGGAGGCATTCCTGAATCCGGGCGGAAAGCCCGAACCGGGAGAGACCCCGGAGCAGTGCGCATCCAGAGAGTTACGAGAGGAACTGGGCCTGGACCTCGGTCCGGGCAGGCTGATCCCGCTGGGACAGTATCGCGCTCCGGCAGCCAACGAGGCTCACACCGTCGTGGTCGCCGATGTTTTCAAAGCCCCAGAACCTCTCGCTCACCTTCCTCGGCCGCGGGCTGAGATCGCCGAGGCAGTCTTCGTCGATCCTGCGCGCCCCCAACCGAGCTGGGCTCCGCTGTTCACCGAGCAGATCCTGCCCCGGCTGTCCTGAGTGCTGGGAATTCTTGGTTGCGAACAGACAATGACTGCATAAATTTTCGCGTCTGAATTATCAAGGGTTGCGAAATCGCCCCCGGTGAACTAACGTCAATCTAAATTCGTCATAGCATCCTGGCGACGATGGAGCTGCGTGAGGCAGTTGAAATATCCATCAGTGTTGTCTGTTGCCGGGGAGGTGCTTGGTTGTCAGGTTGGGCCTAGATGCTCTGGTTCTGGCTATCACCTCTGTGGGGTTAATAATCGAGAGGAAGGGTGAAGCGTGAAAAGAAGAAATGTAAGATTAAATACAATATTGAGGCCGACTGTATTTTTTGTGGCATCGATAGTGCTTATGGTTGGATTTGCTCCTCCGGCATCCTTGGGACATGGAATCACTGGAAACCGGGGTGCGGAGTCGATATCGCATACGTTTTCGCCCGAGGAAATCGCCAGAACGGAGGAGTACTGGACTCCGGAGCGCATGGCCGAGGCGATTCCAGCGGAGATGCCTGAGCCTGAGAATACATCAATAAAATTTACTTTTTGGATTGGTGTATCCCTAGCCTGTATTGTCCTAGCTGATGCTTTTAATTCTCTCAGAAAGTGGATTATGGAATCGCAATCTGAAGCTTAGATGCAATAATTCTATTGCCTGTATATCATGATCTAAAGATTTTGGGTAGATTCTGGCTTCCCTAGTCTATGCGCCGATGGGGTGTCGTTAGATTTTGAGGGTTATTCACAGCTGTGAGTGGTCAGTCTCCGATAATGGGATTCGGTGCTCATGAGCTGGCCATGAATAGCCTTTGTTGCGACCTTCAGGCGCTGGGTGATAATGAAGTAATGCCTGGAAGGAGGCTGTTGTACATTAGAGATTATTTATGATGGGTAGTATTGGATAGTGAGGCTCTCCAAGAGGGCTTTCGTTTCAGTAAAAGTCCTTGTCAAATAAGTTTGCTTGTGGTTGCGGAAAGCCTCTCAAAAGTCCTGAGATTGTGTGATTGTCAGCGGATAGTTGGCTTCGATGAGGGCTCAGGGCTGTCATTATAGAAGCTTATTCATAGGGCGGCCGGCAAACAGCAAAATTTTTGTCAGAGCAGATTGGCTGCGGCTGTGAAACAAGCCTCATAGGTTCCTATAATATTGGAAAGAGAAGTGAAGTATGAAGAAAAGAAATAGAGTAGGCGGAGCAGCCGCGGCATTAGCGGCCACTCTCACATTCATGGCTGGAATTGCCTTTCCGGCGTATGCGGACAACACCTCTGATGCGGAGCAGCCTGGAGATTCTCTGGCGCATGGGGTCTCTCCTGAGGAGGTGGCTGAGACAGAGCAGTTCTGGACGCAGGAGCGGCTGGATTCTGCGACACCCCTGGATTCACCAGTCGGGACTCTTGGTGAATCCCATACGCCTGCTGGGGAGGAACAGGCTGAGGTGCGACAGGGGGAGGACATCGTTAGCTCTGAACCGGTGAAACCACAGTCTGATGTTGGGGACCTGGCCGTGGGTAGTTACGCCGGTTCTGGCGCCGGCCCTAATGATCAAGTCAAGGTCCCGAGCACTGTGGGGCGGCTGTTCTTCACGACACCCAAGGGATCGAGCAGCTGTACAGCTTCCGCAGTGGCTGGCGGTGATGGAACAAAGATCATCACCGCAGGTCACTGTATTCATCCGGGAGATGGCGGTACAGATTGGTACAAGAATTTTGCATTCATCCCTGCCTATTACAAAGGATCTGGACCGCAGGGGATCTGGTATGGCTCCAGGGCGGTCGTATTCCAAGGCTGGAAGCAGGGTAACTACCGCTACGATCAAGGTTTTGTGAGCCTCGGTGTTAAGGATGGCCGTACCATTACGCAGGCAGTAGGCGGGAATGGCCTCATAGGGGGAGGTAGCGGGACTGTCTCCGGCAGTCGCATCTGGGGTTATCCAGCGGAAACTCCATTTGATGGTTCGCTTCCTTACTTCTGCGACGGCTCTTCCACTGCTCGGTCTGCTGACTCCGTGATGCAGTGCAGAATGAATGAGGGGGCATCTGGTGGGCCTTGGATCAAGGATCACGGCGAGCAGAATCTGGGATACACCTGGGCGGTGACCTCGCGGTGCGTAGGTCCCGGTGCAAATTCAAAATCCAAATGTGCTCTCACCGAGCTGCTTGCCGCACCCAATCCCCGGAATATCCTCCAGCTGCGCGATGCCTGATGGAACTGGGCATCAAGGCAATGGGGAACTTAGCCTTGGTATCAGCCAATTGACAGTTGCACCGTCACTTCACGTGAAGTCTGGAACTGGCTGATAGCTGTCAGAACAAAATATGAAAGGACATGAGGCGTGTCCCCTGTGATGGGGACGCGCCTCAGCCGTCCAGGCGGCTGAAGTCCAGGGTTTTCAGCATCAACTCGCCAGCGGTGTCTGAGGCGTCCAGGTCCACCGTTGCGAAGATCGACCAGTCCCGGTTCCCCGCCGGGTCATCGATGATCTGCCGTACCTCCCACAGCCGTCCGCCTCGGTGCTCCTCCACAATGAAGAAAGCAGGGCCACGAGCATCCGCCCCGACGCCTATATCCTCGTGCTCGTCCCAGTAGTTGCCGAGGGCGTCATCCCAGCGTTGCCGGGTCATGGGATCGCCGCTGGTGAGGGCGGCCAGCGCATCCACGTCGTCATCGGCACACAACTCCACCCGCCGCCACATGGCGTTTCTCACCATCACCCTGAAGGCGCGCCCGTTGCCCGTCACTGGGCGGGCTGGCGGAGCGGCCTCAGCCCGCTGCTCCGCAGGCACCCCGGCCAGGGCTGCGAGTTCGTTCCACTCATCCAGCAGCGATGAGTCAACCAGCCGGGTGGTCTCGCCGAGCCAGGCGATCAGGTCCTCCAGATCGTCAGTGCGCAGGCCTTCCGGGATGCTTTGCCGCAGCGCCCGGTAGGCGTCGGTCAGGTAACGCAGCAGCAGTCCCTCGGTGCGCTGTAGCTTGTAATGGGCCACGTATTCGCCGAACGTCATGCCCTGCGAGTACATGTCCCGCACCACCGACTTGGGGCTCACGGGAGTTTCCGACAACCAGGGGTGCCTCACGGAGTATTCAATGTGCGCCCGCTCCAGCAGCTCTGCCAGAGGTTGCGGCCAGGTGACCTCCTCCAAGGCATCCATCCGCTCCTCGTAGTCCCACCCATCGGCCTTCATCTCGGCGACAGCCTGACCGCGTGCCTTGAACTGCTGGGCCAGCAGCAGCACCCGTGGATCCTCCAGCGTGGCCTCGATCACCGAGACCACGTCGAGGGCGTAGTCCGCGGAGGCCGGGTCGAGGGTCTCTATCACAGACAGCGCGAAGGCCGATAAGGGCTGGTTGAGGGCGAAGTCGCGTTGCAGGTCGACGTTCAGCTCGTACCGGCGGCCACCGGGGGTCGGATCGGGCAGCCGGGTGGCCACCTCGGCCCGCAGCAGTGAACGACCAAGCCCGACGGCCCTTCGCAGCATGGCCCGGCGGGCCTTCGGCTCCGGATGGGTGGAGTCGATGAGGCGCGTCACCGCGATGCTGGTCTCCTCGTTGCGCTGCAACAGGTTCAGCAGCAGGGCATGGCTGATCCTCATCCGTGCATGCAGCTGCTCCGGCACCGATTCGATCAGCTTGTTGAAGGTGGCCTCCGTGTAGTTCACGAAACCCTCCGGTGGCTTCTTCCGGCGCACCGAACGCAGTTTCTTCTCGTCCCCCTGGTGCCTGGCGAGGATCCGGGCGTTCTCCACCTCGTGTTCAGGTGCCTGGGCTACGACATAGCCGATGGGGTCGAAACCGGCCCGGCCAGCGCGCCCCGCGATCTGGTGGAACTCACGGCTGCGCAGTACGCGTTGCCGCCGGCCGTCGAACTTTGTCAGGGAACTGAACAATACGGTACGGATGGGGACGTTGATCCCCACCCCTAGGGTGTCGGTGCCGCAGATCACCGCCAGCAGTCCGCGCTGTGCCAGCTGCTCCACGAGCCGCCGGTAACGGGGCAGCATCCCCGCGTGATGAACGCCGATCCCGCCACGCAGCAGCTTCGACAATGTCGCCCCGAAACCACCGGCGAACGGGAAGCCTGCCAGCGCCTGTTTCAGCTCATCCGGGACCGCAGCTCCGTGCTTGCGCACCACTCCCTGGCTGAGCAGCGCCGCTGCCTGTTCGACAGCGGCCCCCTGGGTGGGATGGACGATGTAGACGGGAGCCTGATGTGTCTCGATGATCTCCGCGATGGTCTCGTGTACTGGTGCCAGGGACCAGCGATAGGTCAGAGGGACGGGGCGTGTTACCCCGCCGATCACGGCAGTCTCGCGTCCGGTGCGCCGGGTGAGGTCCTTCGCAAGACCTGTCACATCCCCCAGAGTCGCGGACATGATGACGAACTGCGCCTGGGGCAGCTCAACCAGCGGAACCTGCCATGCCCAGCCACGCTCTGGCTCGGCGAGGAAATGGAACTCGTCCATCACTACCTGACTGACTTTGGCGTCCCGGCCCTCACGCAGCGCCAGGTTTGCCAGGATCTCGGCGGTGCAGCAGATGATGGGGGCATCCGCATTGACGGAGGCGTCTCCGGTGACCATTCCGACATTTTCAGCTCCGAAGGCATCGCACAGGGCGAAGAATTTCTCGTTCACCAGGGCCTTGATCGGGGCGGTGTACCAGGTGCTGCGGCCCTCCGCGAGCGCCGCGAAGTGGGCGCCGAGCGCGATCAGTGATTTCCCGGAACCCGTCGGCGTGGTGATGATGGCGTTGTCGCCGGTGAGAATAGCCAGCAGCGACTCCTCCTGGTGCGGGTACAGCGAGATTCCCGAGTCCTCGACCCAGGTGGTGAAGATCTCCAGGAGAGAATCGGGGGAGGGGTCTTGGGGCAAGAGGTCGCTGAGATTAGTCATGGCGTTCTCAATTCTCCCATGCCCCATGCTTGGCATTGCCCGCGGCGAAGACGGTGAGTCCAACGGGGTTAACTACGGCAAATGCGGGTTCATCACGTGGTCCAGACGGCCACTATCCTCTGGCGTCATGCCTGAACTGTGGACAGTGGAGCGCATCGAGGCCGCTGCGCCTGACTCGTCGTCGGCAACCGCTGGACGCAAACTGGCGAAGCCAGGGCCCTGGTCTGACATCGGTTTCCAGGGCAATCTCCTGTGGGGTGCCTGCCAGGGGTCGGGCAAGACGCCGTACAGAGTCAGCATCGACACCGCCTCGCCCGCATACAAATGCTCCTGTCCTAGCCGCAAGTTCCCCTGCAAGCATGCCCTTGCCCTGTTGTTCCTGTGGGCGCAGGGCCAAGTATCCGAATCTGGTGAGATCGCTGGGTTCGCCTCGCAGTGGGCTGGAGCACGCGAGGCGAGGGCGGGCAGGAAGAAGACCGAGGCCCGAGAACGGACTGAGGAGCAGAAGGCCGCCGCTACCAAGCGTGCCGCACAGCGCGAGGAACGGGTCGCCAATGGTCTGACCGAGCTTGACCGCTTCCTGGCTGATCAGTTGAGACAAGGCCTTGCCACCCACGCCGGCGACCGCTCGAGACGACTGGAGCACATGGCGGCCCGCATGGTGGATGCACAGGCCCCGGGGATCGCATCGCGGCTGCGGGAACTCGCCACCGTGCCCTCGTCGGGAGACTGGCCCACCCAGGTGGTCGATGGATATGGTTCCCTCCATCTCCTAGCCGTGGCCTGGGCCGGCCGTGACAAGTTACCCAGCGGCCTTGCTGAGACCGTCCGCTCCCACATTGGATTCACCACCCGTGTCGAGGATGTGCTCATGACCCCCGGCGTCAGAGACCGCTGGGTGGTGCTGGGCATGCACGACGCCGACGAGGAGCAGGTCAGCGTGCGGCGGGTATGGCTATGGGGCCGGGAGACCGGCAGGCGTGCGCTCGTGCTGTTCTTCGCCCGGGGAGGCGATGGTTTCGACACCAGCCTCTATCCCGGAACCGAGATCGACGCAGACCTTCACTTCTACCCCGGCAGGCCACCGCTGCGTGCCGCGGTCGGATCCACATACGCTGAGTTGCCGCGCGTCAGCGGCTGGGAACTCGCTGGTGATGACGTCGCCACCGCCATCAGCCAGCTGCGCGACGCTGTCGCCGCCGATCCCTGGTGCGAGGCCTGGCCGGTCGCCATCCAGGGCTCACTGACCCGGGAGTCGGGGGGCTGCTGGCTGGTCTCTGAGCGGGCTGTTGCCCTGACAGGTACCCACACCGATCATTGGCGCATGCTGGCTGAGATCGGCACCACGCCGGTCACCGTTTTCGGTGAGCTCAGCGCGGATGGCTTGCGACCCATCGCCTACCTGCGGGAAGCGACGGTGTGTCCACTGTGAAACCCACCCAGCTCATAACCGCCGCGCTGGTCGGCAGCCCCGACCCGGCGCTCCTCGACCAGGCTGCCCGCCACGCAGCGCTGCGCCGGGCCACCGTCCGCACACGTGAGCTCCCAGCGCCGGCACCCGCTCCCGGGCAGGAACCGGACCAGCCTTCCAGCGCATTCGCGGCAACGGTCAGTATGGTCCTCGCCCGCCCGGCGGCGATGCGCGACCCGATCCTGGTGGAGGCCCTGGAACAGCTGGCCACCGCGGGCCTGGTGCTGCCGGTCAAGCTCCTCGTCCCGCTGCTGGTCGCCGCCGGATCCAGCCGTGACATCGCGGCAAGGCTTCCGGCGGTGCTGGGGCGCCGGGGTAGGTGGCTGGCTCAGCTCGACAGCGACTGGCTGCGCCACCAGGCCATCGCCGCTCCGGACCCACTCGACTGGGAGGAGGGAAGCCTGGCCGAGCGGATCGCATGGCTACGCCACCTGCGTGCGGCGGACCCGGCCGCGGGCCGCGAGCTCGTCCAGCAGGCCCGCAGCGAGAAGGCCGCTGACCGCGCGCAGTTTGTCGCTGCGCTTGAGGTCGGTCTCGGCCCCGGTGATGAGGAACTGCTTGAGGTATCGCTGCGAGACCGGTCCAAACAGGTGGGGCGTGCCGCCGCCGGGCTCCTCGCCCGGCTCGACGGATCGGCCTATCTCACCCGTGTGCTGGAGCTGGCCCGAGGCTGTTTCAGCCTGAGGGACAAGCCACGGAAAGGGCTGCTCAGCAGGCTCCGTGCGCCAGAGCAGGACATTCTCGCCGCTGCGCCGCCTGAGCAGGACCTGGTTGCTGGCTTCTACGCTGACGTCGCCGCCACGCAGGTCGTCAAAGGACCGGCCGGACGAGTGCAGCTTCTCGCCGCGATGATGCCGCCGCACCGCTGGGCCGAACTGGGGATCAGCGTCGCTGGTCTCGGAGCCGGCGTGCTCTGTGACGATGAACACATCGACGTGGCCCAGGCGTTGACCTGTGCCGCGATCCGCTGGGGCAACACGGAGGCTGCCCGTGTGCTGCTCACCAGGCACCTGGATCCAGCGCTTCTGCCGCTTCTGCCGGCCACAGAGCGCGACACCGTCCTGGTCAAGATCGTCCATGCCACCACTCCCAAAGAACTCCCCGGGCTCTGCTCCAGGCTGCTGGCGCAGCAAGGCCTGCGCCTGTCCCGCGAGGCCGCGGGCGTGATCCTGGACGGCATCTTCGCCCACGCGAAGACCAAGAACACAGTTCCCGAGGCCCCGGCCCGTCTCCTGGCGTTCGCGGCTGAACCCAGCGCTGCCTCCGGGCTGCTGCCTCGCCTCACGCTTCTTGGCCAGCAACCCGGCCTGTCCACGTTCAACCAGCGTATAGCGCGTGACGCCGCAGCTGCCCTGACGTTGCGCCAGGGCATCCACGAATCCATCAACCAGCCCGAGGAGACCCGATGACCGAGACTGTGCTTCGCCCACACGCCGAACAGGCCTTCGCGCATGAGCTCGATGCTTTGGCGAAGGCCGATGACAGGCCACGCCCGGTGAACTGGCGGCTTTCACCGTGGGCTGTGGTGCAGTACCTCATGGGCGCAACCCTGCCCGACGGCACTCAGATCACCCCGAAATACGTTGGAAACCAGAGGCTCATAGAGGTTGCGGTCGCAACTCTCGCCACTGACAGGGCGCTCCTGCTGCTGGGTGTCCCGGGTACCGCCAAGTCCTGGGTCTCCGAGCATCTGGCGGCCGCCATCTCCGGCGATTCCACGCTTCTCGTGCAGGGCACGGCAGGCACCGCGGAGGAGGCTGTGCGGTACGGCTGGAACTACGCTCGCCTGCTCGCGGAGGGGCCGTCGGAGGCGGCGCTGGTCGCGTCCCCGATCATGACGGCAATGGCTAGTGGTGCCATCGCTCGCGTTGAGGAGCTGACCCGGATGCCCTCCGACGTCCAGGACGGCATGATTACCACGCTCAGTGAGAAGACGCTGCCGGTTCCCGAGCTGGGTATGGAGGTGCAGGCCCGCGCTGGTTTCAACCTGATAGCCACCGCAAACGACCGAGACCGCGGCGTCAACGACCTGTCTAGCGCCCTGCGGCGGCGGTTCAACACGGTTGTGCTCCCGCTGCCCTCGAGTGCCGAGGAGGAGTTGAGGATCGTCACCAGGCGTGTCGCCGAGCTGGGACGTTCGTTGCAACTGCCTGAGGCCAGCGACGCCCTGACCGAGATCCGCCGTGTCGTGACGGTGTTCCGTGAGCTACGTCAAGGCCACACCGAGGACAACAAGACCTCACTGAAGACTCCCTCGGCGACGCTGAGCGCAGCAGAGGCGATCTCCGTGGTCACCAATGGCCTGGCGCTCGCAGCCCATTTCGGTGATGGCGTGCTGCGGGCTGAGGACGTCGCGGCCGGAATCGTCGGTGCCGTTGTGAAAGATCCCGTCGCTGACCAGGTGATCTGGCAGGAATACCTCCAGACGGTGGTGCGTGAGAGGTCCGGCTGGAAAGATTTCTACCGGGCCTGCCGCCACGTGACGCAGTGACTGAGGATCGTTCATGAGCGAGGTCAGGATCTATGGGGTCCGCCACCACGGGCCGGGATCGGCACGGTCGCTGCTTCGTGCCCTCGAGACTTTCGACCCCGGCGCGATCCTCATTGAAGGCCCGGCCGACGCTGATGCGATGGTGCCCTATGTGACGGACCTGGTGCCTCCCATCGCCCTGCTGGCCTGGGTGGCCGACGAGCCGTCGCGGGCTGCGTTCTGGCCGTTCGCTGCCTTCTCACCGGAATGGCAGGCGCTCAGCTGGGCGGTCAGGAACAGCCGCTCCGCCTCGTTCATCGACCTGCCCAGTTCGCTCAGCCTCGCCCGGGAACACCAGGAGCGGGCGATGGAGTCGGATCCGTTGCGGCTGCTCGCCGATGCGGCTGGCTACGACGACCCGGAACGCTGGTGGGAGGACCTCGTCGAGCAGCGTGACGAGGACGTCTTCGAAGTGATCGGCGAGGCGATGGCGGCCATCCGCGAGGGCGAGACCGCCGATGAGGAGAACCAGCTGCGTGAGGCCCACATGCGCAAGGCGTTGCGTGCGGCGAGACGCCGGTACGAAAAGATCGCGGTGGTGTGCGGTGCCTATCACGTGCCGGCGCTGGCGGCCAAGGTGACGGCCGCCGCGGACAATGCGCTGCTGAGACAACTGCCCAAGGTCAAGACGCAGGTCACCTGGGTGCCGTGGTCGCATGGCCGGCTCGCTGCCTCGTCAGGTTACGGCGCCGGTGTCCGGTCGCCTGGGTGGTACCACCATCTGTTCACCGCGTCAGACCATCCTGTCGAGAGGTGGCTGGCGCATGTCGGCGCCGTGCTGCGGGAACACGACCTGCCCACCTCGTCCGCCCACGTCATAGAAGGTGTCCGGCTCGCCGACTCCCTAGCCGTCCTACGTGGCCGCCCCATGCCGGGGCTATCCGAGGTCCAGGAAGCCACCCTGGCGGTGCTGTGCGAGGGCAACGGTCTTGCCCTCGACCTGGTCACCCGTGAGGCAATCATCGGTGAGCGCCTCGGTGCGGTGCCCGATCAAGTGCCCCGCACCCCGTTCGAGGCCGACCTGAACGCTACGGCCCGGCGGCTCCGACTCAAACAGGACGCCACCGAGCGGGAACTCGATCTCGACCTGCGCAAGGAGAGCGGCCTGGCCAGGTCCTGTTTCCTCAGACGGCTTCAGATTCTCGGTATCGGCTGGGGCAGGCCCATGGGCCAGTCCGGTACCGGCACGTTTCGCGAGCTCTGGCGCCTGTCCTGGGAACCGGAGCTCGCTGTCGCCGTTGTGGACGCCTCACGGTGGGGCAGCACCGTCGAGGCCGCAGCCGCGGCCCATCTACTGTCTGACACCAGCAATCTGGCGGGCGTCGCCCGGGGCGTGGACCGGGCGCTGACAGCCGATCTGCCCGCGGCGATGCCCGAGCTGCTGCGGCTCCTGGATGTCAGGGCTGCTGCCGAGACGGATGTCGCCAGGCTCCTAGAGGCCCTGCCAGAACTCGTGCAGGCCCACCGCTACGGCGATGTGCGGGGCACTGACACCGGCCGGCTGGGAGAAGTGGTTGAAGCGCTGCTTGGCAGGGCCTGCGCCGGCCTGCCTGTGGCGCTGAGCGGGCTCACTCCCGAGGAATCCGAGCGATGCCGGGGTTTGATAGACGAAGCCAACGCGGCCGTCGGGCTGCTGGGGGAGACAGCCCAGGAGCTGTGGCGCAATGCCCTGAGGGGCGCAGCTGACCGTCACGACCTGCCCGGCCTGCTCGCCGGACGACTCGTCAGGATCCTGTTCGATGCCGGCAGCCTGGATGCTGACGAGGTGCAGCAGCGGTTGTCGCTGGCCCTCTCGGGCGGCCATCCGGCGCGTGAACAGGCATCGTGGGCTGAGGGTGTCCTGTCGGGCAGCTCCCTGCTGCTGCTCCACTCGCCAGCGCTGCTGGAGGTGCTTGATTCCTGGGTCATGGGGCTCGCTGAGGAGCTGTTCACGGAGATACTTCCCGTGATCCGCCGGGCCTTCGGGGCATGGGACAAGCCTGAACGGCAGGCTCTTGCCGGGAAGGTGGCCAACCTCGGCGGTACCGGTCCGGTCGACGAGGAGGAACCTGATCTGGCTGAGATGACGGCTGTGCTCGTCACTGTCGACGCGATCTTGGAGGGAGCGCGATGAACGAGGAACGCAGCCGTCGCTGGCGGATGCTGCTTGGTTCCGGCCCGGAGGGGGCTGCAGATGGCCTGTCCACACAGGATGCTGCGATGGATGCCGCTCTGGCTGCTTTGTACGGCCACCGGCCGGAGGATCGGGGACGGCGTGGTGGCGGGCTCGGTGACTCGGCGCCACGGGTGGCGCGGTGGCTCGGTGACATCCGCCGCTATTTCCCATCACGGGTGGTGCAGGTGATGCAGGCCGACGCGATCGACCGGCTCGGTCTCAAACAATTACTGTTGGAGCCCGAGATGCTTGAGGCTGTGGAGGCCGACGTGCATCTTGTCGCCACTCTGGCCAGCCTCGGCCGGATCATGCCGCAGAAGGCAAAGGCCAGTGCCCGCGAGGTCGTGGGCCGGGTGGTCAGGCAGGTGGAGGAGAGACTGGCCGACAGAGTGCAGCAAGCGGTGAGAGGGGCACTGAACCGGGCCTCCCGCACTACCCGTCCCCGCCTGAATGACATCAACTGGTCACGGACGATAGCGGCGAACCTGGGCAACTATCTGCCGGAGCTGAAGACAGTCGTGCCCGAGCGTCTCATCGGATATGGCCGGAGACAGACCGGGTTCCAGCGGGAGATCGTGCTGGTCGTGGACCAGTCTGGTTCGATGGCGGCATCGGTCGTCTACGCCAGTATCTTCGCGGCCGTGCTGGCGTCTATCAAGACGGTCAAGACGCACCTGGTGGTCTATGACACGGCTGTCGCTGACCTCACAGAGCAGCTCAATGATCCTGTGGAGGTCATCTTCGGAACCCAGCTTGGCGGTGGAACCGACACCAGCAGGGCACTTGCCTATTGCGAGCAGCTGGTTCAGCGCCCCAGGGACACCGTCATGGTGCTGATCAGCGACCTCTACGACTCCCAGCCCAAGCAGATGCTGCGTCGCATTACCCAGTTCCAGCAGCAGGGGGTCACTGTGGTGGCCCTGCTGGCACTCGATGACAACGGAACCCCCAGTTATCACCACGAGGTCGCCAATACTCTGGCCACGATGGATGTCCCGGCTTTCGCCTGCACGCCCGACGCCTTCCCAGAGATGATTGCTCTTGCGATCAGCAAAGGTGACCTGGCGGGCTGGGCAGCTGCCGAGAAAGCCGCCGGAGCCTAGGAACATGGGCTAGGCCTGGAAGTGGCTTCTTGTGGGAGAAGATATGAAACATGCCACCTGTGATCCGTTCCGCCAGCTATGAGGACCTTCCCGCCATCGTCGAGATATACAACGAGGGTGGTGTCGCCACCACCGCCTCCTATGACGTCGAGCCCGTGACCCTCGAGGAACGTACGGCATGGTTTGAGCGCTTACGGAACCAGGGACATCCTGTCCTGGTGTTTGAGGACGAGGGCAGGGTGACCGGTTTCGCCAGTTACGGGCCCTTCCGCGACAAGGCGGCCTACGGGCAGACCGTCGAGCACTCCGTCTATGTCGCTGAGAACAGCCGGTCCAGGGGAGCAGGACGGTTGCTGCTGCGGACTTTGATCGACCACGCGCGCGGCAGTGGCGTCCATGTCATGGTTGGTGTCCTCGACGCTGGCAACATGGCCTCACGCGCCTTCCACCGGAGCCTCGGGTTCACCGAGTCGGCGGTGCTGCCCGAAGTCGGGCGGAAGTTCGGGCGCTGGCTTGATGTCGTGTTCGTCACCTACCGTTTCGATGGAATCAGCGCCGTTGAGTAGCATTCCGGCATGGCTTATCACGGCGACACCAGCGAGCACGAGGGCAAAGAGGTACTCACATGGGAGGGGCTCGGGGACGCCACCGACGACCTGGCCCGCCAAGTCCACGAGTCCTGCTTCGACCCCTCGGTGATTATTGCCATCGCCCGGGGCGGGATGGTCCCCGCAGGGTCGCTGACATACCGGCTCGGCGTAAAACTCACCGATGCGATCAACGTCGAGTTCTACACCGATGTTCACCAGACCCTTCCCGACCCGGTGCTGCTGGCGCCCATGCTGGACACCGAGTCGATCACCGGCCGGCGCATCCTCATTGTCGATGACGTCGTCGACTCAGGACGTACTCTCGCTCTGGTGGTCAAACTGCTGCGCGGGTTCGGGGCGGAGGTGCGCAGCGCCGTGTTGTATGCCAAACCGACCACTGTCGTCGAGCCGGACTTCTGCTGGAAGCACACTGACCGGTGGATCGTGTTCCCGTGGTCTGCGAAGCCACCGCTTGGGTGAGAGGCCCATAGATGCCGCTCAGCCAAGGCCAGTAGAATCCGGGCCATGGCTGAGATCCGCACCCACGATTCCGAAGGTGGTTCTGACCTCGGGCGTCTTGTCCGTGAGGCACTGGGGGAGACCATCCGCCCCATAACGCCCGGATCAGTTCCCGGGACGGTTTCCCCGGAGGATGAGTCCGTGGCGGGGGAAGAGGACTCGCTCACCGCGCTGCCCCGGTGGGCAGGGCTTTCCATCAACGTCACGGACATCTGACACAACGCAGGTGTTTACGTTAACAATCCGATAGTGTGGGGCTGCGGGCGCAGTTGCCCCATCTCTCAGGAGCTCAAAGGACGGAACATGACCCTCGACTGGACCGAACTGGATACCCGAGCCGTTGACACGGCCAGGATCCTCGCTGCCGATGCCGTGGAGAAGGTGGGCAACGGCCACCCCGGCACCCCGATCTCACTCGCGCCTGTGGCCTATCTGCTGTACCAGAAGGTCATGAATGTGGACCCGAAGGATGACAAGTGGCTCGGACGTGACCGTTTCATCCTGTCGCTCGGCCATGCCTCCCTCGCCCAGTACTGCCAGTTGTATCTCGCTGGCGCTGACATGGAGCTTGATGACCTGAAGTCGTTGCGGACCTGGGGATCCAAATGTCCGGGTCATCCTGAATACGGTCACACCCGGTTCATCGAGTGCACCACGGGCCCGCTCGGAGCAGGTGTCAGTAATGCTGTCGGCATGGCTATGGCTGCCCGCAGGGAGCGTGGCCTGCTCGATCCCGATGCGCCTGAGGGGGAGTCGGTCTTCGACCACTATGTCTACTGTCTCGTCGGCGACGGCTGTCTCCAGGAGGGCGTGGCCGCGGAGGCCTCGTCGCTGGCTGCCACGCAGGACCTCGGTAACCTGATCATGATCTACGACGCCAACCGGATTACCATCGAGGGTGACACCAACATCGCGTTCACCGAGGACGTGCTGGCCCGTTACGACGCGCTGGGCTGGCATACCCAGGAGGTCGACTGGACCAACGAGGGAACCCGCTATGAGGAGGACCTTGACGCTCTTCTCTCGGCGATCCGGGCGGCCAAGGCTGTCAAGGAAAAGCCGTCGATCATCAAGCTCAACACCATCATCGGCTGGCCGCTGCCCAGCAAGGCTGGCCATCACAACATTCATGGTTCCAAGATCGGCACTGAGGAGATCGCGGCCCTGAAGGAGAAGCTTGGCTTCCCCGCTGAGCCATTCGCCGTCGACGAGGAGGCGGTGGCTCATGCCCGGGCCAACGCCGCGTCCCGTGGCGAGGCGGCTCGTTCCGCCTGGAATGAGAAGTTCGAATCCTGGAAGGCCGCCAACCCGGAACGTGCCGCGTTGCTGGAGCGCGTACGCGCTCACAAGCTCCCGGCAGGCTTGAAGCTACCGGTCTTCGAGGAGGGCAAGATGTCCACCCGCAAGGCCTCGGGCGAGGTCCTCTCCGCGCTGGGTCCGCAGCTTCCAGAGCTGTGGGGTGGCTCCGCCGACCTGGCAGGCTCCAACAACACCACCATGAAGGGTGAGCCCAGCTTCCTTCCGGAGGCCCGGCAGGCCGACGACTGGCCGGGCAATCCCTATGGGCGCACCATCCACTTCGGGATTCGTGAACATGCGATGGGCGGCATCATCAACGGCATCATCCTGTCCGGGCTCACTCGCGCCTACGGTGGCACCTTCATGGTGTTCGCCGACTATATGCGCCCCGCGGTGCGGCTGGCTGCCCTGATGAAGCTGCCTTCCATCTTCGTGTGGACGCACGACTCCGTCGGCGTGGGAGAGGACGGTCCCACGCATCAGCCCGTCGAGCACCTCGCTGCATTGCGGGCCATCCCCGGCCTGGACGTGGTACGCCCCGCGGATGCCAATGAGACCTCTGTGGCCTGGGGAGAGATCCTGCGCCGCACCGACCATCCCGCCGGCATCATCCTGTCCCGCCAGGATCTGCGCACCGTGGCTCGCGGAGACGAGTACGCCTCGGCCGAGGGCGTGGCCCGTGGGGCGTACGTGCTCAAGGACCCCTCGGAGAAACCGAAGCTGATCCTGATCGCCTCTGGTTCCGAGGTGGCGCTAGCCCTTGACGCTGCTGCGAGGCTGGAGGAAGAGGGCACCCCGACCCGCGTCGTCTCTATGCCCTGCATGGAGTGGTTCGACGAGCAGGATCCCAGCTACCGCGAGTCGGTGCTGCCGAAGGAGGTCAAGGCCAGGGTCTCGATCGAGGCAGGCATCGCGATGGGCTGGGGCAAGTATGTCGGCGACGCCGGAGCTAGCGTCAGCATTGAGCATTTCGGTGCCTCAGCCGCTGCGGCAAAGTGTTTCGAGGAGTTCGGGTTCACCGTCGACAATGTCATCAAGACAGCCCAGTCCGTGCTCTGAGAACACCGGGTTGAAGATATCCTGTGACGGGTAGGGGCGTTTGGCGGTCGCCGATAGACTCGCCTGCATGGTGTTCAAAACCCTGCTTGACAAGCTGTCCCCTGCCCGTCGCATCGTGCTTGAGCTCGATCTGGCACGTGGAGTCCTGGAGACCTTCCCAAGGAATCCATTGCAGATGCTGCAGGTGGTGGGGGCAACTGCTGTCAGCGATCTACGCGAACACCTGAAGGCAGCTACCGGGGACGAGCGTGTCGCAGGGCTGATTGTCCATGCGGTGAACTGCAACCAGCCCATGACGGTGATGGACGAGATCGCCCATCTGATTGAGGATTTCGGGACTGCCAAACCAACCATGGCCTGGGCCGAGTCGTTCGGTGAGTTCGGTAATTCGCTGGCCGCGTACAAACTCGCCACGGCCTGCCGCACGATCTGGCTTCAGCCCACCGGGGTGCTTGGCATCGGAGGCCTAGAGGTTGATATCACCCTGTTCCGGGGCCTGCTGGAGAAGGCCGGCATCGAGCCACAGTTCGGTCAGCGCCATGAGTACAAGACAGCGGCAGACCAGTTCTCGGCCGCAGAGGTTACTGAGGCCAACCGGGAGATGACTCACCGGCTGGCCCAGTCCATCGTGGATGACACTGTTGCGGTGATCGCCCGGCGCAGAGGCGTGGCACCTGAGAAGGTGTGGGAAGCCGTCAACGACTCCCCGGTGGTCCCGGAGCGCGCGAAGGAGCTCGGGCTCGTCGATGAGGTCGGCTACCGGGACGAGGCCTACACCTGGGCGCTCAACGAGTGGGATGCCAGGCCGGGGGATCTGCTCTACGCGTCTCGCTACCAGCCCCGACCCAACTTCACTGAGACGTTACGCTGGGACCGGCCGAAGGTCGCGATTGTGAGTCTGCGGGGTCCCATCGTGACTGGCCGGGGCAGTTCGGTGGGGCTCAACGGCCCCAGCGCTGGGGCTGATGTGGTCGACGAGCATCTCCGTGCTGCCCTGCGGGACGAACGCGTCAAGGCCGTCCTCTTCGAGGTGGACAGCCCCGGGGGATCGGCTGTCGCCTCCGATTTCATTCACCGTAGCATCGAGCGTCTGAGGGGCTCCGGACGTCCGGTGGTGGCCAGGATGGGCAAACTCGCTGCGTCAGGTGGGTACTACGTCGCGATGCCCTGCAATGAGATCGTCGCCTATCCCACCACCCTGACAGGGTCCATCGGAGTGCTCGCAGGCAAGTTCGTTACCCGGGAGCTGTACGAGAAGCTGGGGTTGAAGCGCGAGCCCATCCGGATCGGTGCGGTTGCTGGCCTGCTCAGCTCGGCCACGGAGTTCTCCCCGGAGGACTGGGAGCGCCTGGGTGCGGAACTCGATCGCATCTATCAGCAGTTCACCAGCCTGGCCGCACAGGATCGCGGCATGGACTATGACCACCTCGAGTCCCTCGCCAAGGGCAGGGTGTGGACAGGAGCTGACGCGTGTGAACGTGGCTTGGTTGATCACGTCGGTGACTGGGGGCTCGCGTGGCGCCGCGCCTGTGCCCTGGCGGACATCGACCCCCAAGAGGCGGCCCCGGTCCGGATCGGCACCGCATCGGTCCTGGACCAGATCATTCCGGCTCGCTCCAGTGAGCACCGCGCCGAGTCGGCGCGGATGGCTATCCCGACTGCCGACGACCTGTTGATGCGCGCCGCCGAGCTGATCGGGTTCCCGGTCTATGGCGCGCTGAGCCTGCCCTTCCGCCTGGAGGTGCGCTGAGCCTCCATGATCAGCGGGAGTTCTCCTGCTGAGGGGATTCCAGGAAAGAACGGTCCAAAGACCTCGGGATCAGCGAGGCGGTGAGGCTGCCGAGCAGGAGCAGCGTCCCGCCGACGGCGAAACCGACTGCATAGTTCGTCGCATCGACCAGGGCCCCGACGGCAGTTGGACCGATGATCGCTCCCAGGTCGACGATCATCGAGTAGGTGGCGACGGGCGTTCCGCCGCGGCCCTCAGCGACGTCGCCGACTGCCGCAGCAGGAGCGGTTCCCTGCATGGCCGCGCCTACCCCATAGACGCACAGCAACGCGATGAGCATCCAGATGCCTGGCGCGAAAGGCATGGCTATGGCGGATAACCCACACACCAGGCCGCCCGCGACCATCACCGGCTTGCGGCCTATCCGGTCAGTCGCCAATCCGGCCGGCGTCAACGCGGCGGCCTGGGACACCGCCGCCATGGCGAAAGCCATCCCAGACCAGCCGGTTTCCAAGGCATAGACCTCGGTGATGATCACCGGGACCAGCGCGGCCCGCACCCCAATCGACTGCCAGCCTTGCGCGAAGCCAAGCAGGCAGGCAGCGCGGTAGCGAATGTCGCTGACTGCCCTTCGCAACGTCGGTGGATTCTTCGCCGCCGCTGGGAGAGGCTCGCTGCGGGCAGGCAGCAGCAGGAAGGCCACCAGCCCGGCCACCAGGAGCATCACCGAGTAGAAATAGAAAGGGGCCTGCAGCGAAACCGAGCCCAGCAGGCCGCCGATCGCCGGGCCCGCCATGTTGCCGAGCAGGAAACCGCCTTGGCTCAGGCCGGAGGCGCGGCCGCGCAGATGCTGGGGAGTTGTGGAGATCAGCAGATTCAAAGAGGCGACGGTGAACATCGCGGAGCCGGTGCCACCCAGGGCCCGCGCCGTTATCATCCACCACAGGCTGGGAGACAGGGCCACCCCGAAAGTCGTCACGGCGACAATCACCATGCCCAGCGTGATGGCGTTGCGTTCTCCCATGAACCGCCCGAGGCGAGTCACGAACGGGCTGCTGACGAGCCGCATCAGCGCGAACATCGAGACCACCAGACCCAGCTGGAAGTTATCCGCTCCGAAGGTGCGTGCGAAGGGGCTCAGGACCGGGATCACCACCCCGAACCCCACTGCTACGAGAAAGGCTGTGATCGCCAGCACCCAGGCGGTGCGCGGGAGTCCCGCAGCCCTGAAACGTGCCACGAATCCCATGCTCATCTCCCTCCTGCGGCCCACCGGCCAACATGACAGCCTACTCGCGTACCATAGTGCGGGCTTGTGCCCATGGAATCGGCGAAAGAAAAGGACCGGACTTGACCACTAAGAAACCCACCTCACGCCGTAGGAGATGGCTGATCGGCAGCGGCATAGGGCTTGTCGTGCTGCTGGGTGGTGCCTACACCGCAGCCTATTTCCTGGCAGGCGACAAGGTGCCAACAAACACCAGAGTCGAGGGGGTAGCGATCGGGGGACTGCATCCCTTAGAGGCCGAGGAGCGGTTGCGCACCGAGTTGGGACCACGCTATGAGGCCGCCATGACCGTCTCGGACGGCCGGGGGCATTCCATCAGCCTGACTCCCCTGGATAGCGGGCTCAGCGTCGACTACGCGGGGGCGGTCAAGGCTGCTGGGGGAGCGACGCTGAACCCGATCGATGTTTTCAAGACCCTGCTTGGGGGCGGAGACACGGAACTGCCTAAGAGGGTCGACGCCGAGAGGCTGTCCGAGGCGCTCAACGCACAGGCCCCAGCATTTGCCGTGGAAGGGGTCGACGCCACCCTCAGTTTCACGGATGGCGCGATTTCCCGCACCGAGTCGACTGACTCGGCAGCCCTTGATGTCGACGCCACCAAGGCGTCGGTCACCGATGCCATGAAGTCGGGCACGCACGAGGCCTCGGCCACCGTCAAGGTGCAACCACCTGCCGTGACCTCGGCCATGGTCGATGAGGCCGTCAACAACTTTGCCACCCCAGCCTTGTCTGGCCCGGTCACGGTGAACGCCGGTGACAAGAGCTTCCAGGTGACTCCTGAACAGATCGCAGCGGTCACCACTTTCGCCGCCGAGGACGGGAAACTGGTCCCACACCTCGACCCCGACAAACTCCTCGAAGCCACCGCCGAGGCCCGCACCCGCCTCGGCCTGACAACAGGCAAGAACGCCGGCTACATCCTCAAGGACAACGCCATCCAGGTGGTGCCGGCCGAGGGCGGCCAGCAGGTGGATGCGAAGGGCATGGCCGAGGGGGTGGCCAAGGCCGCGGTTTTGAGTGGTGACGCCCGTGCCACCAGCGTGGACTTGATCGAGGGCGCTGCCGAGTTCTCCACCGAGAAGGCGGAATCCCTCAAACCCACCCAGGTGATCGGTGAGTTCACGACGTCCTTCCCGCACGCCGACTATCGCAACAAGAACCTGGGCCGTGCCGCTGAGCTGATCAACGGCAAAGTGCTCCTGCCCGGGGAGGTGTTCAGCCTCAACGACACCCTGGGGCCCCGCACTCCGGACAACGGCTTCACCGACGGGTACGTGATCAACGGCGGCCTACTGGTCAAGGAGTCTGGTGGCGGGATCTCACAGGCAGCGACCACCATGTACAACGCAGGCTTCTTCGCGGGCTATGAGGATGTCGAGCACCGGCCTCACACCTTGTACTTCGAGCGCTACCCCGCGGGTCGCGAGGCCACCATCTACTACGGCAGTTTCGACATGAAGTTCAGGAACAACACCGAGTACCCGGCCTACATCCAGGGCTCCCTGACCCCCTCGACCGCGAGTAGCAAGGGAAGCCTCACCTTCCGGATCTGGTCGCGTCCGACGTGGGACAAGGTGGAGTCAACCGAGCCTGAGAAATCCAACTACCACTCAGGTAGCGAACGCGTGGTCGACACCCCGAATTGTGAGCCTCAGGAGCCTATTCAGGGCTTTACCGCCACCTGGAAGAGACTGTTCTACAAGAATGGTGAGGTAGCCAAGACCGAAGATTATTCGTGGACCTATTCGGCCGGTGACCGGGTCACCTGCACCGCTGCGGGTTCTCCGGGTGGGAATTGACTCCGGTGCTTCGCGCTAAGCTTTGCGCGGAAGAACCAGAAGGAGTGAAGTGACCTACATCATCGCCCTGCCGTGTGTCGACGTGAAGGACAGGGCTTGTGTCGAGGAGTGTCCCGTCGATTGCATTTACGAAGGCAATCGGATGCTCTACATCCACCCCGAGGAATGCGTGGACTGCGGGGCATGCGAGCCCGTGTGTCCCGTGGAGGCCATCTACTACGAGGATGATCTGCCTGAAGACCAGGCGGAATACTACGATATCAACGCTCAGTTCTTCGAAAACCTGGGATCACCCGGCGGCGCAGCCCGTCTTGGTCCCGTTGACTACGACCACCCGACGGTGGAGCAGCTCCCCCCGCAGGGGGAGTGATGTCGCTCACTGATCGTCTACCCAGCTTTCCCTGGGACTCCCTGGCGGAGGCGAGACGTATGGCGGGCGAGCACCCGGAGGGGATCGTGGATCTTTCTGTTGGTACCCCGGTTGACCCCACACCGCAGGTGGCTAGGGAAGCCTTGGCAGCTGCCTCGGATGCCCATGGCTACCCGACGGTGTGGGGCAGCCCAGAGGTGCGTGAGGCGATCATCGGGTATCTTGAGCGACGCTGGAAAGCCTCCGGCCTGACGCACGAGTCGGTGTTGCCGGTGGTCGGCACCAAGGAGCTGGTCGGCTGGCTGCCCACACTTCTTGGCGTGGGCTGTGGCGATGTGGTGGTTTACCCTGAGATCGCCTATCCCACCTACGAGGTGGGAGCTCAGGTAGCCGGCGCCCAGCCTGTCGCCTGCGACAACCCCGGTGCCATCCCGGCCGGTACCAGGCTGGTGTGGATCAACTCGCCTTCAAACCCGTCGGGTCGTATTCTCTCGCGCAACCAGTTGCGTGCCTGGGTGGCGGCAGCACACCAGGTGGGAGCGGTGCTGGCCAGTGACGAGTGCTATGGCGAGTTCGCCTGGGAGGCAGAGGCCATCAGCATCCTTGATCCACGGGTCAACGACGGCGATCTGACAGGTCTGCTCGCGGTGCACTCGGTGTCCAAACGCTCCAATGCCGCTGGATACCGGGCGGGCTTCGTCGCCGGCGATCCAGCACTGGTGCAGGACCTGGTCCAGGCCCGTAAACATCTCGGCATGATGGTCCCAGGCCCGGTCCAGGCAGCCTTGATCGCGATGCTGGGGGACCAGGAGCACGTCGAGGAGCAGCGCCAGCGGTACCTGGCCCGGCGTGCTGTGCTGCGGCCGGCATTGGAAGCCGCGGATTTTAGGGTGGACGACTCCGAGGGGTCGCTGTATCTGTGGGCCACCCGCGGCGAGCCCTGCCGCGACACCATCGCATGGCTCGCTGAGCGAGGCATCCTCGCAGCGCCCGGGGACTTCTATGGCGAAGCCGGCGCATCTCATGTGCGCATCGCGCTCACCGCCACAAACGAGCGGATCGCATCCGCCGCCGCGCGCCTGGCTAGCTGATCTACTGGGCAGGAGCTGAGACCACCGCCAGGAATAGAGGCCAGCCGGTACGGACATCCAGCACCCGCATCACATAGGGATGGTCCACTGTCAGCTCAGCCTGGGCTACAAGGGCGCTCGCAAGAAAAGTGCCTTCGGTGAGAGCTACCCCGACGGTTCCCTTTGCGTTTACCCGGAGTCGTACCTGCTGCACAGCCTGCTCGATCTCCGCGCCGCCATAGATGCCGTCGAAATGATCCAAGGCCACGCCCAGTGCGCTCAGCACAGTCTTCAGATCGATGTTTGCTGTCAGATCAGCTGGAGGCATCGTCACGTTGACCTGTTGCCTGGGTGCACTGCTCAATGCCTCGTGGGCTTCCTGCAGCACATCTGGGCTCCAGTTCAGCGGGTGGGCGCCGCGTTCCGGAAGCAGAATGTCCATGGCCAGATAGTCGTCGTAGGCAAGACGGACTGCCTCCCAGCCCTGCCCTGCCGCCGCCTTGGCTGGCAGCGTGTCCCTCAACGCCTTGATGTTGACTTTGTCGCCGCCTCCGGTGGTGAAGATCAGGGGGACATCACTGTGCTTGAACTGGTTTTTCCACCGGGCCGCGAACAGCAGGGCATCCTGCACGATGAGCAGGGTCTCCGGGGTCACCTTGATCCTGGACTTCTCGATGAGTCCGGCGGTGTGTTTCTTGGCCCAGGCGTCCAGGCTTGCTTGGGCATCTGATTTCCTCACACGCTCCACTGAGGCGTCGAAGTGCTTTTTGATGGCATCGAGGAAAGGCTTCTTCGGATCGTTGTCGTCGCAGATCAGCAGGCGAGAGGCCAGATGAACAATCGGATGCTCAGGCGGTTCATTCATATCGATGCTGCCCGGCAGGGAATCATAATTCACCAGGCCTGCTCGCAGCGCATTGATGCCGGCGGCCCGGTCCTCGGCCTTCATACCGAAAAGTTCATCCAAGCTGGTGGCGGAGGCATCACTGGCCCCCAGCCCCACCAGAGCCAGGGCCGAGCCAAGCGAGGCGGGGGACAGCACCTGGTTAGTCATGGCATCTCCTTGGCGCAGTAGATGCCAGCCGATCTGCTGGCAGGCGGCAGCCGCCACCTTGGCGAGGGGATCGTCTGGGTCCTGGGCGATGTATGCCTCGCTTCCCGTCAAGGATTCAACCCTCGGCCCAGCGGAGCACCCAGCCACGGCGGCTGCGAGGCATGTGAAAATGGTGGTCCGGCGCTTCCACTTCATTGGTTCCCTCCCGGTCGTGGCATTGTCCGCTCCCAATTCTTCACGCCCAGGGGGTCAAGCCCTCCTCGCTGCCTGGGTAGGTCAGGATGTGAAGCTCAGCGTCACCTTTGTGGCCTCGCCGGAGATGGATTGAAGGTTTTTCCACGCGCGAACGTCCTGGCTCCACTGGTTGTCCCCGACTGCGACTTTGGTGAGCCCAGCATCCGCTGAGTTGGCGATGGCCAGCTGCGCCACCGACCACGCTGCGCTGGGACTGCTTGCCGTCAGCGTCGTCTCGGATCCGCTGCCCTGGATCTCGACCCCGGGCACCGTGGCGACGACCTTGTCCAGGCCGCTCCGGTCGGTTCCGGTGCCCTCCCGGTTCAGGCAGGCGAGAACCCCCTCTTTGGAGCCGCGGAACGCTCCGGCCAGGGCACGTGCATTGGTTTCATGCTTCCGGTAGGCCTCGGGATGCCCGGAACGCTGCACCTTCTGGGCGATGTCGTTGACGTCGATGCTCTCCCAGTTGTCGAACTTGACCAGCTCCTCATAGAACCGGCCGGAACTGTACCAGGGATCCATGATCTGTTCCTTGGTGCCCCAGTCATATGAGGGACGCTGCTGGAACAGGCCGAGGGAGTCGCGGTCCCCATAGCCCAGGTTCCTTAACCCGGACTCCTGCCAGGCAGTCGCGAGGGCGATGACTGCAGCCTGTTCGGGCAGGTCGCGGTTGTAGGACTCGGCGGCGATGATGGAGGCATTCATGGCCTGCTCACTGGTGAGCCGTAGCGGTTCGTCGGCGCCGTCCACCTGCAGATAGCAGCCATCGGGATTCATACGGGTCTCCAGCCATTCGTAGCCCTTCCATGCCCCGAAGCCGAGGCCGCCGAGAAGCGCCAGCACAATGGCCAGTGTGATTACTGTTCTTTTACGCATGTCAATTGGCGTGTAGTTCGTCGTTGAGTTCCACGGAGCGGTTGTTGCGTGGTTTTGCCACCACCTTCCCGGACTGTGAGTCTCGCAGGAACAGGAGCCCTGAGACACCCGAGAGCTCACGCGCCTTGACCACGCGGCCATCAGGCAGTTCGACCTTTGTCCCGGCTGTCACGTATAGACCAGCCTCCACAACGCAATCATCACCCAGTGAGATGCCGATTCCAGACTCAGCCCCCAGCAGGCACCGCTCACCAATACGAACGACTTCCCGACCGCCCCCAGAGAGGGTTCCCATAATGGAGGCGCCACCTCCGATGTCGGATCCATCGCCGACAACCACCCCGGCTGAGACGCGCCCCTCGACCATGGAGGCCCCCAGAGTGCCGGCATTGAAGTTGACGAAACCCTCATGCATTACGGTCGTACCGGAAGCCAGGTGAGCCCCCAGGCGTACGCGGTCTGCGTCGCCGATTCGTACCCCGGCTGGTGTGACGTAGTCGGTCATGCGGGGGAACTTGTCGATGCTGGACACCTGGAGGGCCTCTCCCCGTGCCCGCAAAGCTGTGCGGATGCCGGGCACGTCCTCCACCCTGACCGGGCCGAGGCTGGTCCAGGCGTTGTTCGGCAGTTTGCCGAAGATGCCATCCAGGTTGAGCCCATGGGGCTGGACCAGACGGTGGCTCAGCAGGTGCAGCCGAAGGTAGGCATCCTCGGTGCTCTCGGGAGCGGCATCGAGATCGATGATCACACGAAGCAGCTTTGTCATGACCTGGCGCAGACTGTCATCGTGCTGTGCCTTCGACAGTGACTCGGGGGCCTCGTCAGTGGTGACGTCACCCAGTTTCGGATCCGGGTAGTAGACGTCGAGAACGGAACCGGAAGTGTGAACGGTGGCTAGGCCCCAGCCCCAGCCCTGGCGGTGAGCGTCAGTCATGCGGGCCAGTGTAGTGAACGGTTGGGGGCAGAGAAGCCAGAGAATGTGGAAGGCGGCTGTAGGCTCGCAGCCATGAGTCTTGACCCCGGTGCCGACCTCGTGACCCTGCTGCGCTCTGTCGTCGATGTCGAGAGCGTCTCCGGGAACGAGGGACAGCTTGCCGATCTCGTCGAGGAGCTACTCCGTGAGCAGGAACATCTCGACGTCACGCGCGACGGCGACTGCGTGGTGGCCCGGACCCGGCTCGGCCGCGCTCAGCGGGTCGTCATCGCGGGGCATCTCGACACTGTGCCGGTGGCGGGCAACCTGCCGAGTTCGCTTGAGCAGACCCCCGCGGGCGTCGTCATCCACGGGCGGGGCACAGTGGACATGAAGGGGGGTGTCGCGGTCGCTCTGAAGCTGGCGTGCGAACTCACCCAGCCTCGTTTCGATGTCACCTGGGTGTTCTACGACCATGAGGAGGTGGACGCCTCCCTCAACGGACTGGGGCGTTTCGCCCGCAAGTTTCCTGAGCAGCTCAGCGCAGACTTCGCCATACTCATGGAACCGACCAGCGCCCAGGTGGAGGGGGGCTGTCAGGGCACTATCCGGGTCCGGATCCCCGTCAAAGGCAAAGCCGCTCACAGTGCCCGGGCCTGGATGGGGTATAACGCCATCCACGGCCTGGCAGAGGTGCTTGGCAGGCTTGCCGCTTACGAGCCGAGACGGATCGAGGTCGACGGTCTGGAGTACCGGGAAGGCCTCAATGCCGTCCGGATCGGCGGGGGAGTGGCCGGCAACGTCGTCCCGCCCGAAGCTTGGGTGGAGGTCAACTACCGATTCGCCCCCGACAAGACGATTGACCAGGCACTGAGCCATCTGGGTGAGGTCTTCGACGGATACCAGCTTGAGGCAACGGACCTGTCACCAGCGGCCCGTCCTGGGCTTGACACGCCCTTGGCGAGGGAATTCATCACTGCGGTGGGTGGGAGGGCGCTTCCCAAATACGGCTGGACTGACGTCTCCCGTTTCGCTGAACTCGGTATCCCCGCGGTCAACTATGGCCCCGGGGACTCCTGCCTCGCGCACCGGGATGATGAACACTGCCCCGCCGGGCACCTGACAAGCTGCGCCGATGGCCTCCGCCGCTGGCTCACCTCAGAGGGCTTGCCGGGGGACGCGGTGGCGAGGTGAGCCGCATCCAGGTGTTGTGCCAGCCGCCAGGAGGGCGCACTGGATCGTGCTGCGATTGCGTCCACGATGAACAACGAGGCCAGGATGGTGCGTGGGTGCTGCCCATCAGCCGATCTCCACTGGCGGAACCTCTAGGAGAAGAACCATGACCGGACATCACCAGAGAACTGTGACACGCAACGGCCAGGCAATCACCGCCGACGAGGCGTTGCTTGGCATAGACGATGATGAATGGGCCAGCAAGGACCCGTGGCGGGTACTGCGTATCCAGGCAGAGTTCGTGGAGGGATTCGACACCCTGCACGGGCTCCCTGCCGCCGTCAGCATCTTCGGCTCAGCCCGGACCGCCCCGGAGGATCCGATGTACCAGGCCTCCGAGAGGATCGCCCACGGCCTGGCAGAGCGTGGGTTTGCTGTGATCACCGGGGGTGGTCCTGGCATCATGGAGGCCGGCAACAAGGGGGCCAGCCAGGCCGGTGGGCTGTCCGTGGGCCTGGGCATCGAGCTTCCCCAGGAGCAGGGGCTAAACCCATACGTGGGGCTTGGCATCAACTTCCGGTACTTCTTCGCCCGCAAGACGATGTTCCTCAAGTACTCCCGGGGCCTCATCGCGATGCCGGGTGGCTTCGGGACCCTCGATGAGTTGTTCGAATCGTTGACTCTGATCCAGACAGGCAAGGTGGCTCATTTCCCCGTCGTGCTGTTTGGGAGTCACTTCTGGGGGCCGCTGCTCGACTGGATAAGGCAGACGGTCGAGGCCGGTGGTTTCATCAGCCCGGGTGATCGTGACCTGATCATCCTCACCGATGACGTCGATGAGGCCGTGACTGCCATGGGTACGTCCGGTGATCGTGAAAATCCCCTCGGGCGTTAGGCTGTGACCTCATGGTGTGGGTGTGCGGTGTCGCGTTCGTGGTTGTGCTCGCCTTGGCGGCTTGGGCGGCAACGGGACGGCTTGGCGAGATGTCGGAGCCTATCAATGACCGGCCTAAGGCCTTCGTTCCTGACCTGCTGTTCGGATCCGACTTCATGTCACAGCTACGCCTTCCCGTGGTCTCTGTCGGGTACGAGAGGAGGCAGGTTGATGAGTTCCTGCAGGACGCGCAGCGTCAGGTGCCTGCGTCACCGCCTCTGTTCGACATTGCCGCGGGTGGTTATGACATGCAAGCCGTCGATGTCGTGATCGGTCGCATCGCCGATACTTTTGGTCTGCGGCCGGTGCAGTCTGTCCCTGGCGGGCAGGTATCGTTTGAAGCAGCCGTCCCGGCCGCGCCGGGACCAGCCGGTGCACCAGAGCCTTCGCGGATGCGGAATAATAGAGGAGTTCGCTTGGACTCCAAGGATTGAGGTTGGCACATGGCAGCGATGAAACCCCGTACGGGAGACGGACCGATGGAGGTCACCAAGGAGGGGCGTGGCATTGTGATGCGCGTCCCTGTCGATGGCGGGGGACGACTGGTGGTCGAGATGAACGCTACTGAGGCGACTGATCTGCTGAATGCCCTCAAGGGGGTCGTTGGCTGAGCAGCCGATTCTGGAGACGGAAACCGCCCGGGAGATTTTCTCCCGGGCGGTCTGCGGTTCAGCGTGATTCGTGGAAAGCCATTGCTTTCTCGTAGACCGCGATGGTCTCCCTGGCGATCTGCTCCCACGAGAACTCGTCGATGCAGCGCTGCCGTCCAGCCTTGCCGAACTTCTCGGCGAGTGCCGTGTCACGGGTGAGCCGGTTCACTTTGGCCGCGAAGTCGGTCTCGAAGGTGGCGACGAACTCTGGGTCGCCAGCCCTGGCGGGATCGTAGGGAACCAGCAGGCCTGTGGTCTCGTCGACCACCACCTCGGGGATTCCGCCCACTGCTGAAGCCACCACGGCTGTCTCACAGGCCATGGCCTCGAGGTTCACGATGCCCAGCGGTTCGTAGACACTGGGGCAGGCGAACAACGTGGCGTGCGTGAGCACCTGCCTGACAGCGGCCCGGGGCATCATCTCCTGCACCCAGATCACGGGGGACTTTCGCTTGGCCTGAAGCTCTGCGAAGGCTCCCTCGAACTCAGCGGCGATTTCCGGGGTGTCGGGTGCCCCGGCTAGGAGGACCACCTGGGTCTCGGGATCGAACTGCTGGGCTGCCCTCACGAGGTGAACAAGTCCCTTCTGCCGGGTGATGCGTCCGACGAAGACCACGGTTGGGTAGTCCAGGTCCATGCCGAGACCGTTGACCACATCGGTGCCATGGTCCGGTTTGAACTCATCGGTATCGATACCGTTCTTGACCACGAACACCCGGTCGGGGTCAAGACGGGGGTAGGACTCCAGCACATCTTTACGCATTCCTGCTGAGACCGATATGACGGCATCTGCGGCCTCGAATGCCGTCTTCTCAGCCCAGGACGAGACCCGGTAGCCGCCACCCAGCTGCTCCGCCTTCCAGGGACGGTGTGGTTCGAGGGAATGTGAGGTCACCACATGGGCGCGATCCAGCATCAGCCCGGCCAGGTGGCCACCCATGTTCGCGTACCAGGTGTGGGAGTGCAGCACGTCGGTGTCGGCAGAGACCGCGGCCGCCATGGACAGGTCAGCTCCCAGCACTCGCAGGGCGGCGTTCGCCTCCGCGGGCCAGGACTCCGGGTGTGCGACGGCGCCGTCGCGGGGTTCGCCCATGCAGTGCACGTCGACGTCGATGAACTTCTGAAGCTGAGGGACGAGCTGGGCCACATGGACCCCGGCACCGCCGTAGATGGTTGGAGGGTACTCGCGAGTCAACAGCGACAGTTTCATGCTTCGCAATGATATCTTTCCAAACGTGTTGTGAGGACCCCCGCAAAGCGCTAGGTTTCAAGCATGGTGGCACGCCCGAAGATCCTGTCAATCGTCCTCGCTGGTGGCGAGGGGAAGAGGTTGATGCCGCTGACCTCCGATCGCGCCAAACCTGCGGTGCCTTTCGGGGGCAGCTACCGGCTGATCGACTTCGTCCTGTCCAATCTCGCGAACTCGGGGCTGACCCAGGTCGCGGTACTGACCCAGTACAAATCCCATTCCCTGGACCGGCATATCTCCATGACGTGGCGGTTCTCCACCCTGATGGGTGCCTACGTGACGCCCGTCCCCGCTCAGCAGCGCCTGGGACCCCGCTGGTACCAAGGGTCCGCAGACGCCATCTATCAGTCGCTCAACCTGATCCGTGACGCCAACCCTGACTACGTCGTCGTGTTTGGCGCGGACAACATCTACCGGATGGACATCGAACAGATGGTCGATGCCCACATTGACTCGGGGCTCGGCTGCACCGTGGCAGGCATTCGTGTTCCTCGAAACGAAGCCAGCGCTTTCGGCATCATCGACGCGAACGAGGACAAGCGCATCAAGAGTTTCCTTGAGAAGCCAGCCGACCCGCCCGGGCTGCCCGACTCACCTGATGAGTCGTTCGCCTCGATGGGAAACTACATCTTCTCCCGCCACGCCCTGGTGGAGGCGCTCAGGGCCGATGCGGAGAACCCGACGGCGAAGCACGATATGGGCGGTGACATTGTTCCGTGGTTCACAGCCCAGGGGCAGTCGCAGGTCTATGACTTCAAGGACAACGTCGTTCCCGGAGCCACGGACAAGGACCTCAACTACTGGCGGGATGTCGGTACCATCGACGCCTACCATGAGGCCCACATGGATTTGGTCTCCGTCGAGCCGGAGTTCAACCTCTACAACAGCGACTGGCCGCTGCTGACCAATCAGTCCCAGGCCCCCGGTGCAAAGTTCGTCATCCGCGGCAAGGCCGAGGACTCCATCGTGAACCCCGGATGCATCATCTCCGGTGGCGAGGTGGATCGCACAGTTCTCGGCCCGAATGTCCGCATCGAGAAGTGGTCGCAGGTATCGGATTCCGTCCTGATGGATGGTGCGAGCGTCGGCCGTGATGCCGTGGTGCGTAACGCCATCCTCGACAAGCATGTGATCGTCACCGATGGGGCACAGATCGGAGTCGACCATGACCATGACCGTGCCCGTGGGTTCCACGTCTCGGCGAACGGCGTGGTCGTGGTGGGCAAAGACACCGTCGTTCCCCGCGATTGAGATCACTGCGACGAGCAAACTGCCCGGGGCAGGATCGGCCTGGGCCGGGTGTTCTTTACGGAGGAATCTGGTCGGCAGTCAGTCCTTGACCGCCACCAGTAGCCCGTTTCCGGTCGTCAGCAGGGTGGTCGTATAGCTCTCTGCGGCTTTCACGGCGTCCAGGGCCTCACGGATGATGATGGTCTCATCGCCCTGACGGCCTGGGTCGGCGACGGTGTTGTACCACAGCACATCGTGGATGATCAGTAGCCCGCCAGATCGTAGCAGCCGCAGGGCGGCAGCCACGTACTCAACGTATTCCAGTTTGTCGCCATTGATGAAGACGATGTCGTAGGCGCCGTCACGCAGCTTCGGGAGGATCTCCAGAGGGGCACCCGCGATCAGGCGGCACCGTGACGGCGGATAGCCGGCAGCGTTGAGGAAAGTCCGTGCTGGCAGCTGGTTGTCTGCCTCGGAGTCGATGCTGGTCAGCACACCGTCAGATGTCATCCCCGCCATCAGTGGCAGCGCGGAGGTGCCCAGCGCTGTCCCGATCTCGACCACGGTTCGCGCGTTGACGGCCTTCGCCAGTACGGTGAGGGTGGAGGCCACGCCCGGACTGACCGGAGTGAGCCCGGCCCCCACGGCCTCCAGACGTGCCTGGTGAAGGCCTTCGGTCACGGGGGCGTGTCCCTCGGCAAAGTCCCAGCTCTCCGCCGTCGGCGCCGGGATAGGGGAATCTGCTACGTAGGTCACGTGGCAACTCTACCCAGTCCCATGTCTTTATCCGGGGAAGCTCTATCCTGAACCGCATGAGCCATGTGGTGAGTGCCGTGGATGTGGGCGACACGCGTCAGGTGTCCACTGTGGGTGGCCGGCGTGTAGCGTGCCCCGGCGTCGCTAACTTGCTGGGATTCCACCTGGTTCTGATGGAATCGGCTCGGTGGGAAGTCGTGCATGACGGGGATCCGCTCGTCATCTTTGAGGAGGCCTGAATCATGTCTTCAACTTCGGAGCAGCCCATTTTCGGACGGCTGTTGACCGCGATGATCACCCCCTTCAATCCGGATGGGAGCGTGAATCTTGCCGAGGCTGCCCGGCTGGCCCGGCATCTGGTTGACGAGCTGGGCCACGACGGGCTGGTGGTCAATGGCACCACGGGCGAGTCGCCCACCACGAGCGATGCCGAGAAACGCGATCTGATCGCCACTGTGGCAGAGGCCGTGGGGGATCGTGCTTCGGTTGTGGCGGGAGTCGGCACCTTCGACACCAGGCACACGATTGAACTGGCCGGGCAGGCCACCGATGCCGGTGCGGACGGGCTGCTTGTCGTCACCCCCTATTACTCCCGCCCCCCCATTGATGCGCTCGAGACACACTTCCTCTCTGTGGCGGAGGCCACGGAACTGCCCATCATGCTCTATGACATCCCGCACCGTGCGGGAATACCGATTCCAGAGACCTCATTGATACGCCTGGCTGATCATCCCCGGATCGCGGCAGTCAAGGACGCGAAGGGGGATATTTGCTCGTCCTCGGTCGTCATAGCCGGCACGACGCTTTCCTACTATGCGGGCGACGACGCCTATCTGCTGCCGCTGCTGGCCGTTGGCGGCGTCGGCGTGGTAGGCACCTCCACGCATTTCTCCGGCCTGCAGGTCCGATCGGTCATTGACGCCTACACCGCGGGAGACCTCGCCCTGGCGAGGCAACTCAACGCCCAGTTGCTGCCGGTGTTCCGGGGCGTGTTCGCCACTCAGGGGGCGATGATGGTCAAGGCCGCACTGAATCGCCGAGGTTTTTCTGTGGGAGACTGCCGTCCTCCCATGAGCGCTGTGGCACCGGATGTCCTGGAGCGGTTCCTACGGATTCTGGACACCCAACTCTGAGCGATCAGACGCTGGGAACAAATCGTTTCCAGCCCGCGTTGAGATAGGTGTGGGAGTTTGAGGGATCCCGTCCACAGGTTCCTCACAGGATGAGGTGCCAGAGTGTTCCGCATGGAGAGGTCAGGCATGTTCCGCAGCAAGGCGAAGCCGAGCAAGTCGGACTGGGTTGCCCCTACCTGGGCTGAATTGGTGCAGAACCACTCGGCACAGGTTTACCGTCTGGCATATCGCCTGACAGGCAACCAGCACGACGCCGAGGATCTCACCCAGGACGTTTTCGTCCGGGTCTTCAAGTCGATTCACAATTTCCAGCCGGGAACCCTGGAGGGCTGGCTGCATCGCATCACCACCAACCTGTTCCTGGACTCTGCGCGGCGCAGGCAGCGCATCCGCATGGATGCGCTCAGCTCAGCGCCCGAACATGTCTGGGGTCAGGACCGCAGCCCTGAAGAACTTCACGCGGACGGTGCCTTGGACGCTGACGTGGCTGAGGCGCTGGCGGCTCTGAAACCCGAGCAGCGAGTTGCCGTGGTGCTGTGTGACGTCGAGGGCATGAGCTACGAGGAGATCTCAGAGGTCCTTGGTATCAAGCTCGGCACTGTCCGCAGCCGGATTGCCCGGGGACGTGCTCAACTGCGCGATGCGCTCGCCCATCGTGCACCGAGCGAGGACCATGCTCGCTACCTCGGGGTGTCATAGGTGGCGCAGGGCAACAACTGTCGCCGTTACGAGGACGATCTTTCTGGGTTCGTCGACCAGACCCTGCCCGCTCGCCGTGTTGACCAGGTCAGCGAGCACCTGGTGCGGTGCCCGAAATGCGCTGCCAGCGTCGAAGAGCTACGCAGAGTGCGCTCCCGGCTGAACTCTTGCCAGGGAATCGCCCCTTTGCCCAGTTCCTTGGCGGAGCGGCTTCAGAGCATTGCCGGGGGAGAATGCGACCAGCCGCTCTATGTGACCGTCAGAGACAGCTCGGACTGCCATGGGGTGGGGGGACGCCTGATGCGCGGTGGGATGGCGGTGACGCTCGCCCTGGCAACACTGGTGATGCTCTCCCTGGCTTTGGGGAAGGAGCCTGCTGCGGTGGCCGATCCGGTCAGGTCTGCCCGGGAGCAGTACTCCCTGGCCTTGACCACCATCAATGTGAACCAGGGTGTGGGAGCGGTGCAGTGGGCAAGGGAAAGAGGCGCCCGCCCAGGAGAGGCCACACAGGTCAGTCCTCGTGCCATTGACTTGGGCGAGAGCACACCAATCGATGAGAGCACCGCCATGGCCAGGCTCAGCTCCAACGGCCGGGACATCACCTACTCCGGACTTCAGCGGGTGTGGCTGATGGACGGGGATGGGGCCCACCGTTCGAACGACGTGGAGATAGATGTGGTTGCGGGGGAGGGGACGAGCCTGACGGTCCTGGACGCCACAGGAGCGCGTTTCCTTTCCTGGTTCGTCCCCACAATGGGGTGCTGCTCGCCTGTGGTGGAGACCGGATGGCAGTTCTACGCGTACCAGGACACGGACTTGGTCGCTGGACGTGCCGCCTCTGTGCTGGAGGCGCGCGGAGACGGGTATGTCGTGACCCGGTGGTGGCTCGACACCGACACAGGACTGCCGCTCTGGATGGAGCGTTACGACACGACAGGGCGTCCGACGTTGGTTTCCGGATTCCAGAGCATAGATATTGGAAGGGCCCAGCTGGCGACGAACTCAACTGTGCCCTATCCCATGGAATCCGTTTCCACGTCTACTGCGAGCACCGCTGGGTGGTGCGTCGGTTTGCCGGAATGCCCGCTGCAACTGGCTGGTCTTCCCCTGGTGGCCCACGCCAGGACAGGGGGGGAAGAGACGTCGTTCCAGAAGCTGGTCTATTCCGATGGAGTGCGCACTATCAGTGTCACCTGGACGCCGGGAACACTGGTGAACGGTCCTCGTGTTTCAGACGACTCCCTGGGTCTACCTCACGTGTCTGCCTGGCAGGCGGGCGATGGCGTGATTTCTGTGGCCACCGGAGGGTCGCGAGCGCTGCTCGCGGCAGCGTGTCATGAACTTCCAGGCGTACATGAGAAGGGCTTTGGCTTGTGGGAGCGGCTGAGCAGCGGGTTTGGGCGGCTCGTTGGGATTGGTTGAATGCTCCGCCGCGGGTAGCCTGATCCTGTGTTCAATATCGACGCCACCGAGCTGATCCTTCTTCTGGTACTCGGCGTCGTCATGTTCGGGCCCGAGAAACTTCCTGGCTTCGCCCGGAAGGCAGCCCGGGTGTTCGTTGCTGTCCGGGATATCGCGAACAATGCTCAGACTCAGCTGCGTCAAGAACTCGGCCCCGAGTACGCCGACTTGAAGATCCAGGATCTGAACCCGAAATCCTTCGTCGCCAAGCACATGCGGGATGAGATAGCCGTCATTGAGGATGCTAAGCGTGAAATCTCCACGGCGAGCAGTGCTGCGAAGGCGGCCACAGCCACGACGGGGACTGCTGCAGCAGTCAAGCATGACATCGTGGATGCCTCGCCACCGGCCCCGCCGGTCAGCGCTCCCTACGACCCGGAGGCCACCTGATCACACTGGGCTGACTGGCAGTATCCGCCCCAGTAGATCCCGGCCACGGGCCGCGAGGTCCTGCCCCAGCTGCAGCAGGGCCTGCGAGGCGGGGTGGTCGGGCGCCGCCAGCACAATCGGATCCCCTCTGTCGCCCCCCGCTAGGAGTTCCTCGTCGAAGGGCACCTGGGATAGCAGCGGGACCTCATAGCCGAGCCGCTCGCTCAGCGCCTCCGCCACCAGTGCCCCGCCACCTGATCCGAACAACTCGATCCGGTATTCCTTACCGGTGTCTGGGGCGACGAACTCCAGCCAGCTCATGTTCTCCACCACCCCGAGCACTCTCTGCTTGAGCAGATGGGCCATGGTTCCAGCCCGCTCCGCGACCTCCGAGGCAGCGAGCTGCGGGGTGGTGACGACTAGAACCTCGGAGTTCGGGATCTTCTGGCCAAGGCTCATCGCCACATCGCCTGTCCCAGGCGGCAGGTCGAGCAGTAGAAAATCCAGGTCGCCCCAGAAGACGTCAGCCAGCAGCTGGGTCAGTGCCCGGTCGAGGATGGGACCGCGCCACGCCACGACCTGGTCTCGGGAGGGTTTCAGCATTCCCACGGAGATCACCTTCAGGCCCTCTGCTGCCGGGACGGGCAGGATCATGTCGTCGACGACCGTCGGCCGGGCGTCACCCAGGCCCAGCAGGTCGGGTATGGAGTGGCCGTAGATGTCCGCATCAAGAATTGCGACGCTCCGCCCCGCCTTTGCGAGTGCGACGGCCAGGTTCACCGTGACGGAGGACTTACCGACCCCACCCTTCCCGGAGGCCACCGCGACCACCTTCGTCAGATTGCCCGGCTCAGCGAATGGGATCTTGCGTTCTGGCTGGCCGCCGCGCAGCACCTGCCGCATTGCGGACCGCTGCTCGTCGTTCATCACACCTAGTTCGACGTGCACACCCCTGACGCCTTCGACGGCCTCAACGGCCTCGGTGACGCGATGGGAGATCTCAGTGCGCATCGGGCACCCAGGCACGGTCAGCAAAACCTTGATGAAAATCTGTCCCTCGTCATTGGCAGTCAGCTCATCGACCATTCCCAACTCGGTGATGGGGCGGCGAATCTCAGGGTCCTCGACCTTGTGCAGAGCAGCACGGACCAGAGGTAGGAGCGGATTCTCATTCGTCACCCCTCCATACTCCCGCACTGTTCAGCTGGTTTCCAGCCCTTCTGGGCTGTTCCTGGATGCAAGGGCGTCTCCCAGCAGCGCCATACTGATCCCAACCGAAGCGGGCAGCCACGTGGAGGTCAGCACGGCCAGTGCCACGATGGCAAGCCCGAGCACCAGATGGAGCGTCACGCGCTGCTGGTACGAGAAACGTTTTTGGGCCGCCGGAGCCAGCCGCAGCCGCCACAGGCTTGCGTAGGCGATCAGCAGCAGTAGCGCTGCCGCAGCCCCGGCCCAGAGGCCCGAGCCGATCACCCACAGCGACCAGGTCGCCGTCCCCGCCATGACGAGGTGCCCTGCCAGCATCACCAGGGCGTACCAGCTGATCGGTTGAGGTTCGCTCATGGTTCCTCCCGTTTCTCGGTGACGGCCTGCTCTAGGCGTTCTGTTAGCTCCCGTAGCTCGGAACGCAATTCGGAACGAACGAAGTCGCGAGTGGCCAGCTCGCCCAGATGCATCCGGATGGCGGCGATCTCACGTGCCAGGAAATCCATGTCAGCGCGTGACTGGGCCGCCAGGCGGCGGTCCTCGTCGAGGCTCAGCTTATCCCGCACCTCCTGGCGGTTCTGCGCGAGGAGGATCAGTGGAGCCGAGTAGGAGGCCTGCGTGGAGAAGAACAGGTTCAGGAGGATGAACGGGTACGAATCCCAGGTGAAACCGTAGATCCCCACGACGTTGAAGATCACCCAGGCTCCGACGAAGACCGTCATGTAGGCGATGAACTTGCCCGTGCCCATGAACCGGGCGGCGGCCTCAGCGAACTCGCCGAAGGCCTCCGAGTCAAGGCTTACCTTGGGCAGCAGGCGCCGCCGCCGCGACCGCGGTTCGGACAAGGATTCACGCTCAGCCATGGCTCACCTCCACCGGTTCGTCCATCTGGGTGCCGCGCCAGTCATCGGGCAGCATGTGGTCTAGCACATCATCCACCGTCACCGCCCCGACGAGCGCCCCGTCGGAGTCCACGACCGGGGCCACCACCAGATTGTAGGTCGCGAAGAACCTCGAGACCTGAGCTAGGGGCGACTCCGGGCTCAGGGGTTCAAGGTTGTGGTCCAGCATCGTCGCCACCATCAGGGTGGGAGCGGCGCGCAGCAGCTGCTGGAAGTGCACCGCGCCCACGTAGCGCCCGGACGGGGTCTCCAGCGGGGGGCGGGCCACGAAGACCATGGACGCCAGCGCCGGGGTCAGGTGTTCCTCACGGATATGCGCCAGGGCCTCCGCGACTGTCGCGTCCGTCCCCAGCACCACTGGCTCCGGGGTCATCATGCCGCCGGCGGTGAACTCGCCGTAGACCAACAGCCGCCGCACGTCGGAGGCGTCCTTGGGCTCCATGTGTTCGAGGAGATCCTCCGCAACGGCCTCGGGCAGGTCCTTGATCAGGTCGGCGGCGTCGTCCGGATCCATCTCTCCGAGGACATCGGCTGCCCTCTCCGTGTCGAGTTTCGAGATCAGGTGGATCTGCTCGTCTCCGGGCAACTCCTCGAGTGCCTCAGCCAGGGTTTCGTCGTCGAGGGCCTCGATGACCTCGACCAGGCGGTCCGGGTCCAGGTCGTGGAGCTCCTGGGCGATGTCAGCTGGCTTCATGTCCGAGAACTTGGCCACCAGATGTTCTGGGGAACGGCCCTTGGCCAGGACCAGGTCTGGGACCTGGTCCCACTGGACGATGTCGGTGGTGCGGCGTCCTCCGAAGCCGAAGCGGCTCACCCTGGTGCGGCTCGTGATGGCGATCTGGAACAGCTCCCACTCACGGTTGCGCACCTGCACCATCGACACGTCGTAGATGTGGGTGGGCACGTCGCGCGGCACAGCGCGGTCGAACAGGTCCTTGGCCACCAGCCACTCCGTGTCTCGCTTGCTGAACCGGCGGGTGTCGACCTGTCCGAGAATGGCCACCTGGTTGACTGTTATGTTATGTACCCGGATCATGGGCACGAAGATTCGTTGTCGTGCAAAAAGCTCGACTACCAGCCCTCGAACTCGGGGAGCGAGGTTTCCTGTGCGCAAGTGGAAGACCACGTCCTTCACGCGGCCTACCTGATCGCCGGCGGCGTCGACTACGGGAAGGCCGATCAACCGGGAGATGAAAACCGCGGAGTCTTTGGCGCTCATGGGCACGAATTTACACTTGAGCAGCGCGTGAGCGCTTGCTGGACACCGATCAGGAGCCGAGATGCCCCCTTCTGTATCCATCAGGAGACTTCCCCATTCCGCTGCCGCCAGCCGGCTGTTCGAGCTTGACTACCCTCAACTCGTCGGTTCCTATGCGACCTATGACGAGGCCCAGGAGGCGGTTGACTTCCTCTCGGACTCGAGGTTCGCGGTGGCGAATCTCATGATCGTGGGAACCAACCTGAGGTCCGTTGAACGTGTGACAGGGAGGCGTACCTGGGGGTCTGTCCTGCTCCAGGGGGCAGTCTCAGGTTTTGGGACTGGCGTGGTCGTGGGGTTGATGTTCTACATGTTTCTTCAAAGCGAGAACACCTTTCTCACGCTGATCCTGTCGGGTCTCGGGCTCGGCGTCACGTTCGGGATGCTGTCATCTGCACTGGCCTATGCACTGAGTGGTGGCCGGCGTGACTTCGAGTCGATGCAGCAGGTGGTGGCAACTGGGTATGAGGTCCTGTGTGAGCATAAGGTGGCGGCCGAGGCACGCGAACTGCTTGCCAACCGTGCCGCAGCCAAGGTAGCCGAACCTAACTGAGTAGGGTTTAGACATGGACTTGACCTGGGATCTATACAACCCCGCCAGCCGCGCCGACCGCATCCTCGTGGTGGCACCCAGCCTCGGCGGCAACTGTTCGCACCAGTGGGCCAAAGTGGCTGAGCTCCTGACCGGTGATGCCCGCGTGGTGTTCGTCGACTATCCCGGACACGCGCTAAACGGGGTCTGGGAGGACATAGATGAGCCGACGCTGGACGTGGTTGCCGCTGCCATCGTCGACGTGATCCGCAAGGTGCGGAAACAGCTGGGTGACCTGCCCGTGGTGTTCGCCGGCCTTTCGATCGGCGGCGCCACTGGGCTCCACCTGGCCCGGGATCACGCTGACGAGCTGTCAGGCGTGGCGGTGCTCTGTTCGGCTGCCACGGTCGGTGAACCGCGACGATGGCTGGAAAGAGCGGAACAGGTGGAGACATCTGGCACCCAGCAGCTGGTGGAAGAAACCTCAAAACGCTGGTTCACACCATCCTTCAAGGCAGCCAATCCGAAGGTGACCGCCACCATCATGGAAGGGCTCGCGGCGGCTGATGACCACTCCTATGCGCAGCTGTGCCGTTGTCTGGCGCATCACGATTTGCGTGCCGACCTGGCGGATATCCGCTGCCCGCTGCTCCTCATAGCAGGGGAGCGTGACACCTCCACTCCCATCGTGAATCAGGAGCTCGTCGCGGAGACCGTGCCAGGAGCGCAGCTCTCCGTGATCCCCGAGGCGGCCCACCAGGTCACAGTGGCCGCCCCGGACACCACGGCAAATCTGCTACGCGCCTTCATCGACCGGGTAGCTCGCCCTGTGCGTTCAGGGCTTCCTGACGACTGAGGGGATGGCAAGGTCTGGGCGGGTCCGGTCTAGCCCTGCAACCGGGCCAGCCAGGCCTCCACATCCTCGCTCTTGCGGGGTAGCGAGGCTGACAGGTTCTCAGGATCGCCATCGGTGATCAGGATGTCATCCTCAATGCGTACCCCGATCCCGCGGTATTCTTCAGGCACGAGCAGGTCGGTCGACTTAAAGTAGAGTCCTGGTTCGACCGTGATGACCATGCCCGGCACTAGCTCGGCGTCGCGGTAGCGTTCCCGCCGTGCGGCCGCACAGTCGTGGACATCCAGTCCCAGATGGTGCGATGTACCGTGTACCATCCAGCGCCGGTGGTAGCCACCGTCCTCAGCCAGGGTCTCCTCGACCGAGCAGGGCAGTACCCCGATCTCAGCCAGGAACTCGGCGATGACCCGGATGGCGGCGCGATGCGGATCTAGGAAACCATTGCCGGCCCGGCAGGCTGCGATGCCAGCCTCCTGGGCTGCCAGAACCACCTCGTATACGCGCCGCTGCGCATCGGTGTAGTGACCGTTGATCGGCAGCGTGCGTGTCACATCCGCCGTGTAGAGCGAATTCACCTCGACTCCGGCATCCAGCAGCAGCAGGTCGCCGTCCAGGACGTCGCCGTCATCGCGGATCCAGTGAAGGGTGTTGGCGTGGTCCCCGCCTGCTGAGATCGTGTCATAGCCGACTCCGTTGCCCAGGTGACGTGCGTGCAGACTGAAGATGCCCTCGACCCAGCGCTCGCCGCGCCCGTTCGCGATTGCGTTCGGCAGTTCCCGGGCGACTGCCTCGAAGCCCACCCGGGTGGCGTCGCAGGCCCGGCGCAGCTCATCGAGTTCGAAATCATCCTTTACCAGGCGTAGCTCAGCTAACGCCTGGAACAGCTCTGCGTCGGCGTCCTGCGCCTGGCCACCACGCAACTCGTCGACGAGAGCGGTGATCGCGGGGTCAGTTTCGCGGACCACACGTAGCCCGACAGCTCCTGACAGGTCGTCCTTCAACTGGCGTAGGTCGCGGCAGGGCAGACCGATCCTGGCGGTCATCTCCTCCAGCGAGTCCCGCTGGCCGACCCACATCTCTCCGTATCTGCTTGAGGCGTAGAACTCCTCGTCGGTGCGGGGACAGCGGGGACGGAAGTAGAGACACACCTCGGTGGGGGAGACCACCACGACTGCGTCGGGTTCCCTGTCCTCTCCCAGCCCCGTGATCCACGCGAAGGTGGAGTGGGGGCGGAATCGGTAGTCGCAGTCATTGGAACGTACTTTGAACGGTCCGGCAGGAATCACGAGAGTGGCACCGGGAAAAGCCTCCCGGAGGGCCGCCCAGCGAGCCGGGGTCCAGTCGGCTGCCGCCAAGCGTGCGGGCGGGACTTCCGAATAGGGAGCCCAGCCCGAGACGATGAACTTCTTGAATGCCTCGGAGTAGGGGGTTTTCCGGTTGTCAGTGCGATCCTTCGCCTCGTGGCTTTCTACCTGCTCTGTGCTCATGGGCTAAGAGTCTAATTCCCCGGTAGATTTGCTTTCCAGAACGTTGGAAGGAATCGCATGCTTGCCGACCCCGCTGACCAGCTACGCCTGCTCACCCTGGCTGAACTTGACTCCGAGCTCGGGCGGCTGCAGCACGCCGCGAGAAGCCTGCCGCAACACGTCACCATCGCGGAGCTCATGAAGTCCCGGCAGGCTGTCACCGATGATCTGGTGGCGGCCACCACCAGGGTGGGTGACTTGGAACTCGCTGTGCGCAGGGCTGAATCCGACCTGGTGCCTGTGCGGGCTCGCCTGGAGCGGGAACGCAGACGCGTGGAGGATGGCTCCGTCACCGATCCGAAGGTGCTGCGTGGGCTCATGGAAGAGGTGGAGCGTATCCAGCGGCGGATAAACGAGCTCGAGGATGCCGAGCTTGACCTCATGGGACAGCTTGAGTCCGCCGTGGCTGAGCGTGATGAGCTGGCCGCCAGCAAGACCGGCATCGAGGACAAATTGCGTGCTGACGTGGCGGCGCGCGATACCCAGGTGGGTAAGCTGAGCAGTGAGGCGAAGATCATCTCCTCCTCCAGGGCCAGCGAGGCGAAGAAGGTTCCTGCCCCGCTGTTGGGGTTGTATGAGAGGCTCCGCGAACACAGTGGCCTGGGAGCGGTTAAGCTGCATCGCGGACACTGCACCGGATGCCAGCTGGAGATCACGGTCTCGGATTTGGACAGCTACCGCAAGGCTCCTGAGAATGAGGTGCTCCGGTGCGTCGAGTGCGACCGCATCCTCGTGCGGACGGCAGATTCGGGGCTTTGAGGTCCAGCCGCGGTCAAGTGACCGGCGTCGAGTCCTGGAGTGGCGAGACGGCCCGGACTTTCCGTGTGGCCTCCTGGGTGCGGTGTCGGTTCCGGCAGTCCGGCTGAGGTAGAATCATCTCCCGGATGAGCCGGCCGGGTGATCGCGGCCTGAGAAACCAGGCTGAGGAAAGTCCGGACTCCGCAGAGCAGGGTGGTGGGTAACGCCCACCCGGGGTGACCCGCGGGAAAGTGCCACAGAGAACAGACCGCCCGGCATTGCCGGGTAAGGGTGAAACGGTGGTGTAAGAGACCACCAGCGCACCGGGTGACCGGTGTGGCTTGGTAAACCCCACCTGGAGCAAGACCAAGAAGGCTAGCCTTGCTAGCCGCGGAAACCACCTGAGCGCTGCTCGTGCGAGGTTTCCGGGTAGGTCGCAGGAGCCCGCCGGCGACGGCGGGCCTCAGATGGATGATCATCGTTAGACAGAATCCGGCTTACAGGCCGGCTCATTCCCAGCATGGATTTCAGCTGCGGGGTGCGGTGATGATTTCAGCTCCGGTATCGGTGACCACAATGGTTTGTTCGAATTGAGCGCAACGGGAGCCATCGAGAGTCACGACGGTCCAGCCGTCCTTCCAGACCTCCGATTCCGGGGAGCCGAGGGTCAGCATCGGCTCGATCGTGAAGGTCATGCCAGGACGGATTTTGGCCGAGTACCGGGGCTCGTCGTAGTGGAGGATCACTAGGCCCGAATGAAAGGCGGTGTGTACTCCGTGCCCGGTGTACTCGCGGACCACGCCATAACCGAAACGCTTCGCATAGGACTCGATGACACGGCCGATGACCGAGGTTGAACGGCCCGGCAAGACAGCCTTGATGGCTCGGTTCATGGCCTCCTGGGTACGTTCCGTGAGACGCCGCGACTGCTCATCCACGTCACCGCAGAAGAAGGTGTAGCAGTTGTCTCCGTGAACCCCGTTCTTGAAGGCGGTGACGTCGATCTTCACCACGTCTCCGTCCTCCAAGGGGCGAAGGTCCGGGATGCCGTGACAGATCACCTCGTTCACGGATGTGCAGCACGACTTCGGGAAGCCCCGGTAACCGAGGGTCGATGGGTAAGCACCGTGGTCCAGGATGTAGGTGTGGACTATGCGGTCCAGCTCGTCGGTGGTGACCCCGGGGCGGACGGCCCTTCCCGCCTCATGCATAGCCTCGCAGGCAATGGCCCCTGCCTCGCGCATCGCCTCGATGATCTCCGGGGATTGGACGTCATCACCCACGTATTCTTTCGGGGCTCGCTTACCGACATACGCTGGCCGTGCGATTCCCGCCGGGACCTCCCGGCGCGGGGTGACCTGGAACGGTTGTACTGGGCTCACGCGGTCACAGTGTAGTGGCCAGGCCGGATCGGCGGGATTCCGCTTGGATCGTTAATGCAGCTCGGTCTTCTCGACTGCGGCCCAGAGATCGTCGTAGTTGTTCTCGACGTTGTCGCTGCGGTCTGGGGTGGTCACGAGCAGCACGTGGATGACATCGCCGCGTTTGATCGTGGTCACTGAGAAGTAGTCTGCCTGTACCTTATGACTTCCGCTGAGGGGAATCCAGACACCCAGCCAGGCTGCCTGGGCATCGGGGCGGTATTCGACGCCGGTGATCTCCGCGGTGGGAGCACCCTCCGGGTAGAGTTCGGGGTTGCCAAGCATGCAGCTCACGACCCGCCTGGCTGCGGGCACCACCTCTGTGAAACCCTCGGCAGGATCCAGGGTCCCCACCGCAATCGATGCCGCCCAGTTAATATCGCTGAAGGTTTTAACGGCGCTGTTGGCCTGGTGTATGAAACCAAGGTGCATCGCGGCGGCCGGCTCGGGCTGGAAGCCGTCGACGGCGGGAATACTGAGGCCTCCCGGGGAGGTGATGCGACCGTCCTCGCCGATCTCGCCGATGGCGTCGGTCGCAGTTCGCGGGCAGTCAGCGGTGCCACTGATGAGACTGCCCACCCTTATGCCCTCCACGTCGGGACCGGTGGGTGAGGGAACCTGGCTGGCTGCTTGGGAGGGCTTATGGTGCCTGCCGCCCCCCACAGGGAATCCCGCTGTTGCCTGTGCTGAACTGGTTGAGCCGTTGTTCACCGACAGCCACCAGCCGCCCCCGAGCATGAGGGCAAGCACGAGCACCACCACTCCCCAAAGAAGGGCGTTGTTTTGTTTGGCCGGTGGGGGAAGCAGGGCTTCGGAGGGAGCCGCCTCAATCTTTGCGGGCTGCTCACCGGGTTCTGGCTGGGTCTCAACCTGCGTTGTCCACTGACTCCCATCCCAGAAGCGTTTCTGGCCATCATTGTGCGGGTCTGGATACCAACCTGGTGCTGACATGCCTTTCATCGTAGAGCCCAGGCCGTTGTCACTTCCAAGGTTGCACGCGTGTTCATGTATTCAGGCGCAGACCTGCCAAGGCCGTGTTGACCGCATCTAAGGTCGCGGAGTCGTTCTGGGGTGCGAGGGAGACGACCACCTGCTTGCTGCGGGATCCTCCTGAATAGACCGCGACAGCGAGCCTGTCGCCCTGGCCTCCTGGCCTGCCCTCAGCTGGAACATGGACCTGAAGCACAACCGTTCCATCGTTCTCGTTCACGGCGACCTGGGTCACCTCGGCGGTTGGCTTGGAGTTGTAGAACCTCGGATTGGCTATCACGCACTGTACGACCCGGACCGCGCTGGGAAGCGGGTCCTTGAAGCCGTCTTCGGACTTCAAGGTTCCGACGGTGACGGCGGCCTGCCCCTCCTGGCCCTGGTAAGCCTTGGTTGTGGAGTTCGACTGATGGATGAACCCGTAGTCGATCGGTGACGCAACGAAGTCCGGGATGACAGGATAGCTCAACCCACCGGCAGAGGTGACGCGGCCATCAGCACCGACCACTCCTTGGGCATCTTTCGCAGTAGTGGGACAGTTGTCCTCACCCCGAAGCACGTCCCCCACCTTGATTCCCGCATTGGATGAGCCCGGGCTGTCCGCGGCGGTGGGGGAAGGGGATGCGTTCTGGGAACCCTGGCTGCTCTGCTGTTCCGCGGGAGGGCGAGGGGGGTTCAGCGCTAGCAGCAGGCCGCCTCCGGCGAGCATGGTGACGACCATGCCGATCGCTATCCACAACACGACGTGGCGTGGTCCGCCGGGCCGTGAATCCCTGCTCTCCTTCAGGGAGTCGTATTGCTCTGGAGAGGGAGTGGGGTAGCCGCCCTGCTGGGGCTCAGCGGGAGTGGTGGGGACCTGGTGGGCGGGGGGATTCTGTACATGAATCGTCCATTGAGCCCCATCCCAGTAGCGTTTGCGATGGGGGTTCTGAGGATCTGGGTACCAACCGGGAGGAGCAGCCATGAGTTCCATGCTAGGTATCGGGCATTAGAGGTCTCTAAGATAGCCGGTGTCGTCGCAAAGGTCGACGTGACGCCGCGGAAACTCTCATGCCCGTCCCAGACTGTCCAGGCTCGCCTTCACCAGCGCCTGGCGATCTGAGTCGTTGATGGGTGCCTGCGTGTGGAACAAGGTGACGGTGTCACCGGCTCCCTGATCCACGATGACCACCACCGCCTCGTCGCCGAGGACCTCGTAGTAGCCGGGCTCGTTCCAGAAATTGGCCCGGATCAGCCAGCCGCTGACCCCATCGCTGGTGCGAAAGGATTTGTCCTCCAGCACCTCAACCCGGCTCAGATGACTGTAATAGTAGGAGGTGGACAGGCAACTGACGAGTTGCTGGGCTGCTGTCCTCGGGTCGGGGCTATAGTCCTTCTTGGACAGCTGGCCGATGGCTGTCACGGCAACCCACGAGCCGGCCACGTGATCATCCTGCCCTGATCTCTCCGAGGCGAAGTCGATGAAATGACCGCTGTTCTCCCGCCAGCCGGGAACCCCCTGGTACTTCATTCCCCTGGAGGAGAACCAGCCATTCTGGGACTGGGGACCGGCGCCCTCCGGGACGATGGGGCATGCCACAGGGCGGCCCCCACCGTCAGACGGACCGGGCGAGGTCGGGGTGTTCGTGGGTTCGGTCTCGTCCCACTGGGATCCGGTGGGACGAGATGAATTGCCGTCCGTGGGCAGGGACCACGGATTGTTCTTCCAGGGCTGCCAGAGGATCACGGCGACCACCAGTATCAATGTGAGCAGGCCTGTGCCAAGAGCCCACGGTCCTTTCCGGCGGGGCCGGTTCCCGTCGACGGGGTCCTCCCAGCGTTCGCCGTTCCAGTAACGGGGAGTGCCGGAGCCGTCGGGGTCGGGATACCAGCCGGGTTTAGCCATGAACCCCATTATGAGCTGATGTGCGGACCATCCGGATGAGGGTTCTTGGCAAGGCCTGCTGCTGGATCCGTGCGGACTGCGGCACACTAGTGCCATGGACAGGCAGACAGAGTTCGTGCTGCGCTCGATGGAGGAACGAGATATCCGGTTCGTGCGCCTCTGGTTCACCGATGTGCTGGGGTCTTTGAAATCGGTGGCGATCGCCCCGGCTGAGGTGGAGGGGGCCATAGCGGAGGGCGTCGGGTTCGACGGCTCTGCCATCGAGGGGTTTGCGCGGGTCTACGAGTCGGACATGGTCGTCCACCCCGACCCCTCGACCTTCCAGGTGCTGCCCTGGCGGCACACCGAGCGAGGCACCGCCCGCATGCTGTGCGATATCCAGCTTCCCGACGGCTCCCCGAGTTTCGCGGACCCGCGGCACGTGCTGAAAAGAGCTCTCAAGAAGGCAGCTGACATGGGCTTCACCTTCTACATCCACCCGGAGATCGAGTTCTTCGTGCTCAGCCATCTCAACCCCCCGGTGCCTCTCGATGAGGGTGGCTACTTCGATCACACCACCCTGGGAGACGGCACGGATTTCAGGCGCGACGCCATCACGATGCTGGAACAGATGGGTATTTCCGTGGAATTCAGCCACCACGAGGCCGGCCCCGGCCAGCATGAGATCGATCTGCGTTACGCCGATGCGCTGAATATGGCGGACAACGTCATGACTTTCAGGGTCGTGATCCGGGAGGTGGCGGTATCCCAGGGTATTCACGCCACGTTCATGCCGAAACCATTTTCCCAGCACCCGGGGTCCGGTATGCACACCCATATGTCGCTGTTCGAGGGGGACACCAACGTCTTTCATGACGCCGCAGACGAATACCGCTTGTCGAAGACAGCCCGGCAATTCGTGGCCGGGTTGCTGCGGCACGCCCCCGAGATCACTGCGGTCACCAATCAGTGGGTCAACTCCTACAAGCGTCTCATGGGTGGAGCTGAAGCCCCCACCTTCGCCTCGTGGGGCCGGGCCAACCGTTCCGCGCTGATCCGTATACCCCAGTTCTCGCCCGGCAAGGCGAGTTCAGCCCGCATCGAATACCGCGCCCCGGACTCGGCTTGCAACCCCTACCTCACCTTCGCGTTGATACTCAATGCGGGGCTGGCCGGGATTGAGAATGAATACCCGCTTCAGGAGGAGGCTGAGGACGCGGTCTGGCAGCTGAGTGAGCGGGAGCGCCGTGCATTGGGCATCAAGTCATTACCTAGCAGTCTTGATGAGGCGCTGCGCCTGATGGAGAACTCTGAACTCGCCGCTGAGACTCTCGGCGAGCATGTGTTCGAATACTTCATGAGGAACAAACGGGCTGAGTTCGAGTCCTATCAGCAGCAGGTCACCCCGTGGGAGGTCGAACGCCACATCAAGGTTCTCTGATTGGGAAGGCAGCCGCCAGCCGCTCAGCCTGTGCACCGGATATCTTCATTTCTGCATCGCCCCAGCACAGCTGCCCTGTGACCAGCCCCAGGAACGCGGTTGGTGACATCTCCACGACATTGGGCGGTGTGCCACGGGTGTGTCTCGGGCCGTCGCCAAAGCCAACCTGAACGGCTGCCCAAGGCGGGACACGAACCTCGATCGCGGACCCCGGGTGAAGCTCACCCAGCCTGGCGCAGAAGGCACGGCAGCAGGCCGCCGTGAGGGTGCGGCCCAAATCCAGCTCATGTTTCCCCGCGGAACTTGCGGCATCCCACAGCACCCTGGTCAGGTCTGGGTTCCGCCTTGCGAGCTTCCCTTCTAGGGCCATACCCAGCGCTGCGGCTCCTGCGGGATCGATGGCGGCCAGGCATGTAAATAGGTTCCGCAACTCCGCGATGGTCTTCTCGTCAGCGCTGAACATGCGGCAATCTTAGAGGCTCAGCGTGTAGACGGGAGACTGGCGTTGTGCTCGTTAGGGTGGAGACGTGAACAGGGTCAGCACCGCTGCGGGTGAGTTCGCGCGGCGTGGTTTTGAGTTCCCCAGCAGCGCGGCGAGGGTATGGCAGGACTGGTGTGCGCAGCTCGGTGGGGACCCTCCCGTGCCATTGCAGGCATTTACCCGTGCCGCCGACCGGGACCAAGCCCTGGAGTGCCTGGCGAACATCGGGAAGAGGGATCCGGCGTTGTTGTCGCGGATCGCAGCCACCCCAGACTGGCTGGAGCGGGTACTGCTTGTCATGGGAGGGTCCTCGGTACTCGCGCGCTTCCTGGTCAAGAACCCCGAAGAACTTAGAGTCCTGGCCTCGGAGCCGGAACCACGCAGAGGCAACTGGCTGGAATACATCCGGTTACGGGTAGTCGATGAGGCAGGGCAGGCCGATGCGGACCGGCTCCGGCGCGCCAATCACGCTGCTTTGGTGGAGATTGCTGCCAGGGATCTTGCCTGTGACGATCCCATCGCCCTGGTTGACGACATCGCCGCGGAACTGAGCCACCTCGCCGATGCCATCCTTGAATGTGCCCTCGACTGTGCTCGTGCCAGCGTGCCTGAGTCTACTTCGGTGCGGCTTGCCGTTATCGCGATGGGCAAGACCGGAGCGCGAGAGCTCAATTACATCTCGGATGTTGACGTGATTTATGTTGCTGAGCCTGCCGGAGACGCCGGGCATGAGGAGGCGATGTGCGCCGGAGCGAAGGTGGCGGCAGCGGTGGCGCGGATCTGTTCCGCCCATACCGCAGAGGGGACTATCTGGCCGGTAGATGCGGCACTCCGGCCTGAGGGTAACGCCGGGCCTCTGGTGCGCAGTCTTGAGTCCTGCGCCGCCTACTACAGGCAGTGGGCGAAGAACTGGGAGTTCCAGGCCCTTCTGAAGGCACGTCCGGCGGCGGGGGACAAGGAGCTGGGACAGGCTTTCTGCGATCTTGTTTCCCCGCTCGTCTGGGAAGCCGCCCAGCGTCCGGGTTTCCTTTCAGAGGTGCGGGCCATGAGGAACCGGGTGATATCGCTGATTCCCGCCAAGGAGGCTGGCCGGGAGATAAAGCTTGGGGCCGGGGGACTACGGGACACCGAGTTCACGGTGCAGCTTCTGCAGCTCGTTCACGGCCGCGGTGACGAGCGGGTCAGGGCCCGCGGAACCTTCGACGCTCTGCGTGCTCTGATCGCCTTCAGCTACATCGGCCGTGTCGATGGTGCAGCTATGGCCGAGGCCTACCGCACACAGCGGGTCCTGGAACACCGGGTACAGCTCCGGCGCCTGCGGCGTACCCATCTTGTGCCGGATGACGATTCAGGCTGGGCCTACCTGGCTCGTAGCACCGGGCGCACCACTGACGAGGTCAAGGGGCTGTGGCGTTCCAGCACCCGCGCGGTGGAGCGGCTTCAACAGCGAATCTTCTTCTCGCCCCTGCTCGACGCCGTCTCTGCCATTCCCACAGCTGAACTGCGGCTGTCCGCGGACGCTGCCCAGGAACGGCTCCGGGTACTCGGCTTCGAGGATGCCCGCGCCGCGCTGGGACATATCCAGGCTCTGACAAACGGCTCCTCGCGTGCTGTCGAGATCCAGCGCCAGCTCATGCCCGTCATGCTGGGATGGTTCGCTGAAGGTCCGAACCCCGACTTCGGGCTGCTGGCCTTTCGGCAGCTTTCGGAGGCACTCGGAGCCAGCTCCTGGTATCTGCGGGCGCTGCGTGATGAAGGCTGGATGGCCCAACGGCTGGCCCGCATCGCATCATCCAGCCGCTATGTGGTGAACCTGTTGATGCGAGCTCCCCAGATGGTCCAGATGCTCGCCAACCGTGAGGGGCTGGAGCCTCGTCCCCGCGAGTTGCTATCACACTCCATGAAAAGAGATATCGGGCGCGCATCTGACCAGGCCTCAGCCGTGGCATCGGTGCGGGCACTGCGGCGTTCCGAACTGTGCCGGGTGGCGCTGGCCGATGTGTTGGGATCCGCCGATGTCACCACGGTCGGTCTGGCGCTCAGTGATCTGGCGGGAGCCACTCTGGACGCTGCACTGGAGATTGCGCGGCACGAAGTGGACGCACCCCAGGTTGGAGTGATCGGCATGGGCCGGTGGAGTGGCTGTGAACTGGGCTATGCCTCCGATGTCGATGCCATGTTCGTCATCCCGGATGATTCTGGCCCGGATGGTCAGGTAGCCGCGGCCAGGCTCGTCCGCCTGGCCTGCGACCTGGTCGGCAGGCCTGGGCCCGATCCTGCGATGGTGGTCGATGCTGATCTGCGCCCAGAGGGAAAGGGCGGCCCGCTCGTGCGGACTAAGTCCTCCTACCTTACCTACTACGCGAAGTGGGCCTCCGCATGGGAAGCCCAAGCCCTGCTGCGTGCCAGGCCAGCAGCAGGTGCACAGGAGCTGGCTGCCGCCGTGCTGGACGAACTGGCAGGCCTGCGCTACCCGCAGGCGGGCGTGGATGCCACCCAGATCGCAGAGATCCGGAGGCTGAAACTGCGCATGGCGACGGAACGGATTCCCCGGGGAACGGACAAGGAACGCCATCTGAAACTGGGGCCCGGCGGCCTGTCAGACATCGAGTGGACTATTCAGCTGCTTCAACTGCAGCATGCCGGCAACTCACCCGCGCTGCGCACCCCATCCACGCTGAAGGCCATTGACGTGGTGGAGGGTCTGGAACTGCTCACCGGTGAACAGGCTGCCAGCCTACGGCAGGCCTGGCTGCACGTCAGTCGCGTCCGGAATGCCATCATGCTCGTCAGAGGCCGTCCGAGCGACGTCCTACCCATCGACTATCAGGAGCAGGCGGCCGTCGCCGAGCTGGCTGGTTACGGCCCTGGCCAGCACTCTCAGCTGGTTGAGGACACTATCAAAGTCATGCGTCATGCCTTGCGAGTGGTGAATCAGATTTTCTGGGAGGACGCCACCACCGACGGCCGCCAGGTAGGGTCCTGACTCCTCCGGTCACTACTGGCACGAGGCAATACGCTAGGGTGGTTCTGACGCATCCGGGGTCGGTGAAAGTCCGAACCGGCGGTGACAGCCCGCGACCCTCGCGGCCCAGAAAAGTGGCCAACAGGTTGATCCGGTGGAATTCCGGTGCCGACAGTGAAAGTCTGGATGGGAGGAGCGCGTCGACGGCTCACGCGGCTACGAGCGTGAGTGCTGTGCGTGCACCCCGGGCTGAGGAAGGACCGGGGTTTTGACCGAGCACCAAACGCGACGAGGCCGTCTCGCGGCCCGCGCAGGAATCTGGTCTGCGTATCCCGCCCGCACCCGGCCGGTTTCCCTGGCCGCGCGCATCCTGCCTCCACTCGTGGCTGCAACTCTCCTCGTGCTCATCTGGTGGTCCTTGACCACGATCACCCCCACCGTTCTGCTGCCTGACCCGGTCGATGTGCTCGCCCGGGTCATTCGCTGGCTGGGATCCGGTGTCGCTTGGCGTTATGCCTGGCCAACCCTGGCCGCAGCCCTGCTGGGCTCCGGCCTGGCCGTAGCCGTCGCGCTGCCTCTCGGAGTCATGGTCGCTCACTCACGGCTGCTGGCAGCCGTCGCCGAACCCTTCATTGCCTTCTCCCAGACAGTCCCGCTAGTAGCCATCGCCCCTCTCCTCGTACTGTGGGTCGGCTACGGGACCTTCCCGATCGCGCTCCTATGTGCTGTCATCGCGTTCTTTCCCATGGTCACCACCACCATCGTGGGTTTGCGCAGCCTGGACATGCGGGTCATCGAGACCGCTTGGCTTGACGGCGCAGGGGCCTGGCAACGACTCATCCACATTGAGGCCCCGATGGTGGCCCCCGCCGTCCTGGCAGGGGTGCGTGGAGGGGTCGTGTTGTCTATGACGGGGGCGATCGTGGGCGAATTCGTCATGGGTGGGCAGGGTCTCGGGACGCTGCTGACTTTGTCCCGGGAAGCGGCCGACACAATCGGGGTCTTCGCCGTCTTGGCTTTTCTCGCGCTCATCGCGGCCGTCCTCGTCTCTCTGCTGGGAGTGGCTGAGCGCGCGGCCAACCGTAATTTACAAGGAGAACACTCATGAACCTGAACCGCCGGTCACTCCTGCTCGGTGCCGCGGCCCTCGGCGGGATGACCCTCGGAGGCTGTGCGGGACAGACAACGGGACAGGCGACGTCAACTGGGCCAGCCATGACGGTCGGACTGACCTATATCCCCAACATCCAGTTCAGTCCCTTCTACGTCGCTGAGTCCGAGGGACTGTTCAAAGATGCCGGGCTCACGCTCTCACTCCGGCATCATGGCACCCAGGAGGGGCTGTTCACCGCACTCACAGCAGGCGATGAGCAGGTGGTTTTCGCGTCTAGCGACGAGGCGGTTGTCGCCGCTGCTGGGGGCATGTCCGGGTTGCGTACCTTCGCGACCTGCTACCAGAGATATCCAGGGGTCGTGCTGGGATCTGCCGCAGTCACCGACCTCGCAGGGCTCGCAGGACACACCCTCGGAGTCCAGGGGCGCTATGGCTCGGGTTGGTTCACGACAAAGGCTGCCCTCGACCGCGCCGGACTTGACGAGAGTCAGGTGCAGATCACGGAGATCGGCTGGACGCAGGTGGCTGCGCTCACCGCAGGCAAGGCAGATGCCGTTGTGGGGTTCAGCAACAATGAAGCCATCCAGCTGGCCACCTCCGGCTTCTCTTATCAACAGTTCGAGGTGGTTGACGCTGCAGCCCCGGATCTCGTAGGTCCTGGACTGATCACCCTCCAGGATGCAGTACCGGCTGAGCAGCTCAACTCGGTCACCAACGCCATTCTCGAAGCCGAGAACCGGATTCTGCAGGATCCCGCATTGGCTTTGAAGGCCACCGAGAACTATGTTCCGACGCTCGCCGATGAGGCCCAGCGCAAGCAGGCTGAGGCGGTGCTGGAAGCGACTACCAAGTTCTGGACGGCGGGTGATGGGAAAGTGTCTATCAAGGCCGACCAGGAGAATTTCACACGCATGGGTGAATTCCTCACCCGGACGAAGATTATCGAGGCCGCCCCCGCAGCCATGATTCTGAACGTGGATTAGGGTCTCTGGCTGAACAGCATGCCAGAGACTCCTGTTTTGGCTTCTGGTTCACTCTGTGGCACTCTGTTCGGCATGTTCCTGCCGCTTTTCGCCCGCGTCTGGGTTGATCTGCGCCTGCAGGCAAGCTGTGTCTGTTGAGCCCGTACGCTCCAGTCCAGTCCATTTCCCGGCCGCCGGCTCTGCGGTTTTCTGCGTCTTCTGCCGGTTTCCTGACGACATTTCCCAGGAGTGAACCTTGTCACAGACAATCTCTGAATCCACCCCCGATACTGATACGCCGAAAACGCAGGGGCTACTGTCCCGGTTCGGTTTCCAGATCGTCCTGGGCCTGCTTGCGGGCGTAGTGCTCGGCGGAGTTGCCATCACCATCGGCACGAATGGAACAGAACCGAACTGGCTGACAGCCACCTTGACTCAGATCGGGAACTCCTATGTCGGGTTGCTGAAACTGTTGGTGGTTCCGCTGGTCTTCACCGCTGTCATCTCATCCATTGCCCGGCTACGGGAGGTTACCAATGCGGCCAGGCTGGCGGTCAGCACCCTGGTCTGGTTTGCCATCACCGCCTTCGCGTCTGTGGTGATCGGCATTCTGGTCGGTGTGCTCTCGCGGCCCTGGCTTGCCGCCGGGGTGAGCGGCGAGGCGGCCGCTGAACCGGGCCGGGTCGGTTCCTGGACGGCTTTCCTCACAGGGCTGATTCCCAGCAACTTCCTTGGCCTTGAGGTCGATCTCACCGCGAAGGGGGATGCGGTGACCGCTACCCCTGGTTTCAATGTGCTGCAGATCCTGGTGCTTTCCATCGCGCTTGGAATCGCCGCGCTCAAGGTGGGTAAAGCAGCCGATGGATTCGTGAGTTTCGTTGAGTCAGCCCTAGCCGTTGTGCAGAAAGTGTTGTGGTGGGTGATCCGGTTGGCTCCCATCGGGACAGCGGCCCTGATCGGCAAGGCGATTGTCTCGTACGGCTGGGCCTCACTCGCATCCCTTGGGGTTTTCGTCGTGGCGCTCTACGCGGGGCTGCTCCTGGTGTGGGTGGTTGTCTATCCGGCGGTGCTCAAGTTCAACGGCCTGCCTGTCGCCCAGTTCTACCGGAACATCTGGCCGGTCATCACACTGGGGTTCGTCACTCGTTCCTCTATGGGTGTGATGCCGGTCACCGAGCAGGTCACAGAACGTAATCTTGGCGTACCACGCAGCTATGCGGCCTTTGCAGTGCCTCTCGGCGCGACCACCAAGATGGACGGCTGCGCTGCGGTGTTCCCCGCCCTAGCGGCCATCTTCGTGGCCCAGTTCTATGGTGTGGAACTCGAATGGGGTCAGTACCTGCTTATCATCGCCGTCTCTGTCCTCGGGTCCGCGGCAACGGCCGGCACCACGGGGGCAACCGTCATGCTGACCCTTACCCTCTCCACCCTGGGCTTGCCACTGGCGGGAGTCGGACTGCTGCTAGCCATCGAGCCCATAGTCGACATGGGACGTACCGCACTGAATGTGACAGGGCAGGCACTGGTGCCGGCTGTCGTCGCGAAACGGGAGGGCATTCTCGACCGTGCTGTCTACGATACCGAGCCTGCCTTCGATGGTGTCCGCGGTTGAGAACGACGAGTAGGCGCTGCTAACTGCTCAGCCTGGTGTCCAGGTCTGGTGTGGAGATGCTAGTGACCCTGACAGCATCGATTTCTGCTGGGCCTGGGACGGCGCTGCCAGGCAGGGACACCGCGGCCGCTCCCCAGGCGACTCCATGTTCCAGGGCAGTTGCCGGGCCGTGGCCTTCAACTAGAGCGCTGAGGACCCCAGCCAGGAGACAGTCGCCCGCCCCGACGGTGGACCGCGGCCCTTCGACGGTGGCGCGGGCGTGGTGGACCATCTCGGAATCCACCCACAGCGCGCCATCAGCGCCGAGACTGACCACGACGATACCCACTCCGGAGCTGATCAGCTTGCGAGCAGTGTCCACGACGTCCCGGAGGGCCGGAAGCTTCCGCCCGGCCAGTTCGGCCAGCTCCTCCCGGTTTGGTTTGATGAGCCATGGTTTCGCGGCCACAGCGGTGGCCAATGCTGCCCCTGAGGTATCAACTACCACCCGGCCCGGATGATGCCTGATCACTTTCGCGAAGAAGGACTCGTCAACCCCCCGGGGGAGGCTGCCGCACAGCGCCACCAGCTCTGCGTCCCCAGGCACGGCATCCAGCATGGCTTGGGTCTCGTCCCCAGTGAGCGACGGCCCGGGTTCGTTGATCTTGGTGGTGTTCCCGGCGGGGTCGACGATGGCGATATTGGTGCGTGTCGTCCCAGCGACCGGGACCGCGTCGAAGGGAACCCCGGAATCATCGAGCAGCCGCTTCAGCAGCTCTCCATCCGGCCCGCCGAGCGGAAGCACCGCGCGGGCCGGATGACTGTTGCGCACCAAGGCACGGACCACGTTCACGCCCTTGCCGCCGGGGTCTATACGGCTGCTGGAAGCCCGGTTCACCTCCCCAGGCAGAAGATCCTCGACCAGCACAGTCCGGTCGATGCTTGGATTCGGTGTGAGGGTGACGATCATGTCCTGAGCACTTCCATCCCTGCGTTGTCGAGCGCCTCGGAGATTTCCTCATCAAGGCCTGAATCCGTAATCAGGAGGGCGATCTCATCGATGCCGGTGAAATGCTGGAAATGGCTGAGATCAGCCTTGCTGGAGTCCGCCAGCAAATCCGGCGCCGGGAGGACTTAACCATGGCCCGTTTGACGTTGGCCTCCGCCAGATCCGGTGTTGTCATACCCCGGTCCAGACTGAAGCCATTGGTGCCCAGGAAAGCCACATCGATGCACGTCTCCTCAAAGGCTCACTTTACCTAAGACCCCACTCCAGCCCCGGTGCTTTCCGGATCTTCCCGTCGAGCCGATGCAGCTGGATGTCCTCGTGATTGGAGAGCACAGCGGCTATCGCAATCGAGTTGGTGACCACTGCGAGCCTCAGATCGGTGGGCAGCAGCCGGGCCATGGAAAGGGTGGTGGTGCCTGAGCCGATCAGGATGATGCGCCCAGCCTGATGCACGCCCTTCAGGACCTTTTTTGTCCTAGCCGGGATGGCCACCACACCGCTGGCCCGATGTCATGTACTAGGGCCGGCACCAGCAAGGTGCGAACCACGAAGGTGTCTAGCAGTACGCCGAAAGCGACGATGAAAGCGATCTGGAGTAGGAACAGGATCGGAAGGACAGCGAGCGCCGCAAAGGTTGCTGCCAGCACCAGGCCTGCGGAGGTGATCACGCCGCCGGTTACGGCGAGCCCGCGTAGCATGCCCTCGTGGGTGCCGTGCGTTAGCGTCTCTTCTCGTACCCGGGTCATTAGGAAGATGTTGTAGTCGATGCCGAGTGCCACCAGGAAGACAAACCCATAGAGCGGAACTGACGGATCCGCGCCGGGAAGGTTCAGGACATGGTTGAAGACGATCGCTGCCGTTCCCATCGCAGTGCCGAAGCTGAGGGCCGTCGTCGCCACCAGCAGTAGGGGAGCGAGGATGCTGCGTAGTAACAGCACCAGGATTGCCAGGATCACCGCGAGGACCAGCGGGATGATCAGAGCCCGGTCATGCTCCGTGGTGGTCCGGGTGTCCAGATCTGTGGCTGTGGTCCCGCCAAGCTGAGCCGTTCCCGACAACTCAGTTCGCAGATCACGCACGGTGCTGATTGCCTCATCGCTGTCCGCCGTCGAGGTCAGGGTGGCGAGAAGCATGACCTCGCCATCATCCACCGTGGGTGCCGGAGGTGGTGTTCCGGGCCTTCCGGACGACTGCACCCCTGATGCTGTGACAGGAGCTGAACCAGATGGGGAATCCTTGGAGACGACGCTGACGGATGCGACGCCGCTGTTGCTCAACAGCCGGTTGGCCACTGTCTGCAGGCTGGTCTCAGCCGTCAGCACATACACCGGAGATCCTGCCCCACCTGGGAAATGCTCCGAGAGCACTTCCTGGCCTGTGCGCGCATCAGAGGCTCCCAGCACGAAACTACTCAAGGGCACTCCGTCCGCTTTGAGGGTCGGGACGAAGGCGGCGCCCAGGGCCAGTAGGATGATGCAGCTGATCCAGACCTGGCGTGGGCGCTGTGCCACCAAGGCTCCAGCCCTCGCGTAGACACCGGTGTGGGCCTGCTCCTCATCAGTGCGTTGAGGATCGAACTGAGGCACGCGCGGCCAATAGGATGCCCGCCCCATCAGATAGGTCAGGCTCGGCAGCAGGGTCAGCGAAGCCAGCATGGCAAAGGCGATCCCAATGGCAGCCACCGGCCCCAGCGAACGGTTGGAACCCAGATCGCTCACCAGCAGGCACAGCAGCCCTGCTATCACGGTTCCCCCGGAGGCCAGGACCGGCTCCAGGACACCGCGCAGCGCGGCCCGGGTGGCCTCTGCCTTCGACTCGTGCCTCCGCAGCTCCTCGAAGTAGCGGGCTGTGTAGAGCAGCGAGTAGTCCGTGGCAGCCCCTATCACCAGGATGAACAGGATTCCCTGGGTTTGGCCTGTGATCGTCAGTACCCCCCACTTGGCCAGCCACCAATTGGCCAGAAGAGCCACCGCCAGCGCAAAGACGCTGGTCAGCAGCACAGCCAAGGGCAGGATCACGGCTCTGTAGACGATCAGCAGGATCACCAGCACCAAACCGAGGGCAACCAGCAGCAGAAGCCCATCGATTCCGCTGAAAGCCTTCGACAGGTCGCTGGCGAAACCAGCTGGACCGGTCACATGGAACTCCAGGCCTCCCAGGTCCTGACTCGCGATGTGCTCTCTGACGGAGGAGACCGTCTTAGAGACGTTCGCTGTCGTGTCGATACCGATGAAAACCCGGGCTGCTAGGCCATCCTCGGAGTTGATCGGCGGGGAGACGGTGGCTATCCCCTCCAGTGCCCCAAGGCTCTGGGCGGTAGTCGTCATAGCCTGGCGCTGGGAGTCTGCCAGTGCCTGCTGCGTGGTGAATACGATGATGGCCGGGACCTGGTCGTTCCCGACGAAGTCGCGGTAGCGCTGCCCGACCGTCGTTGCCTCTGCGCTGGTGGGCAGGAAGCTTCCCTGGTCATTGCGCGCAACCTCGCTCACCCTGCCGAAATAGGGCCCGCCGATCGCGCCTACCAGGAGCCATGCCAGGATCAGCGCGATCGGTGTCAGTGCGCGGGCTGCTCGGGTTTTCATGGGAAAGAGCCTAGGCTCGTTTCCCTCGCCTGCATAGGAGAATTAGAGCGCGTAGTAGAGCTCGAACTCGTGGGGATGCGGGCGGACCGCGATGGCCTGGATCTCCGTGCGTTTCAGATCAACCCAAGTGGCGATCAGGTCGGGTGTGAACACGTCTCCTGCCAGCAGGAACTCATGATCTGTCTCCAGGGCTTCCAATACCGCGCTCAGGCTGGCAGGCACGGTGGGGACTTCGGCGTGCTCCTCGGGGGGCAGCTCGTAGAGATCCTTGTCGATGGGAGCCGGGGGCTCGATCCGGTTCTGTACGCCATCGAGCCCTGCCAGCAGGATGGCTGCGAAGGCCAGGTAGGGGTTGCTCGATGGATCCGGGCAGCGGAACTCGATGCGCTTGGCTTTGGGATTGGATCCCGTGATCGGGATACGGATGCAGGCCGACCGGTTGCGTTGCGAGTACACGAGATTCACGGGCGCCTCGAACCCGGGGACCAGGCGGTGGAAGGAGTTGACACTCGGATTGGTGAAAGCGAGCAGCGCCGGGGCGTGCCTGAGCACACCTCCTATGTACCAGCGGGCCATGTCTGAGAGTCCCGCGTAACCGTTCTCGTCGTAGAACAGCGGTTTGTCGCCGCTCCACAACGACGAGTGGACATGCATACCGGACCCGTTGTCGCCGAAGATCGGCTTTGGCATGAAGGTGGCGGTCTTGCCCGCTTCCCAGGCAGTGTTTTTCACCAGGTACTTGAATTTCATCACATCATCGGCAGCCTTCAGCATGGTGTCGAAACGCCAGTTGATCTCGGCTTGCCCAGCTGTGCCCACCTCGTGGTGTGCGCGCTCAACCACGAGCCCAGCGTTCTCCATGTGCCGTACGATGTCATCGCGGAGATCACCGAAGTGGTCGACAGGGGCGACGGGGAAATAGCCGCCCTTGTACTTGACCTTGTAACCCCGGTTGCCGCCGTCCTCAACGCGACCAGAGTTCCAGGCTCCCGCCTCAGAGTCGATGTGGTAATAGGAGGCGTTCGGGGTGGAGTCGAAGCGGATGTCGTCGAAGACGTAAAACTCTGCCTCTGGCGCGAAAAAGGCCGTCTCCGCTATACCCGTTGAGACCAGATAGGCCTCAGCCTTGCGCGCGATGTTCCGCGGATCGCGCGAATAGGGCTCCTTGGTCAAGGGATCGTGGACGAAGAAGTTCACGTTCAGGGTCTTCGACTTGCGGAAGGGATCGATGAAGGCGCTGGCCGGATCTGGCATCAGAGCCATGTCGGACTCATGGATCTTCTGGAATCCCGCGATCGAGGAGCCATCAAAACTCAATCCCTCGGTGAAGACCTCGGGGCCGAAGGAGCCGGCCGGAACGGTGAAGTGCTGCATTACACCCGGTAGGTCGCAGAAGCGGCAGTCGATCGTCTCAACACCCTCCTCCTTGACGAAGCCCAGGAGCTCCTCGGCGCTTTGGAACATGAACCCTCCAGTTGTCTTTGTTATCTGGGACCACTCTATGGGTCCCAGATTGCCCACATCTTCCGCCATCGTAACGGCGGTGTTACAACGTGTGTGGTTGATTCGATGGTCGTTTGCCTGATGACTCAGTGATGGAAGATGTTGTCTCAGCGATTTTCAGGACATCCCGAACTCGTAGTGGTCCCGTCAGGTAGTGCTGGATCACCGGGCCGATCAGTTCTGTCACCTCTTCGCTGGGCAGGCTGGCGAGGGGCTCTACACCGACGATGTGGCGGGCGACCACCAACCCTGAAAGCTGCGATCCTGCCAGGGATGCCCGGAGATGGCGTTCTGGTTCCGAGCAGTCGAGATGGGGGATGATTCGGTTGAGAATGGTCGTTGTGACGAAGTCGCGGATCAAATCGCTGTGTCCCGCCAGCGACCGCCGTAACAGGGCTTTCATCGCTGGAGCGGCAGGTGAGGCCCAGAGCCTGTCGACTGCATGCACCAGCTCCCGGCCCCAGCTGTTTCGTGAGCTGATGGAGATCTCTGCCTCGATGTCCTCGGGTCTAATGATCGATTTCAGCACTGCCTGGAACAGCCCCTCCTTCGAGCCGAAATAGTGGTGGATCAACGCCGCATCCACCCCAGCCTCCTTCGCAATCGCACGCGTGCTCACCGTCTCGAACGAACGGGACGCAAACAATCCGGCGGCCGCCTGTAGGAGACGCATTTTGGTGCGCCCTGACTTTGATTCTCCTGGCACGTTCGGTCACCTCGTTTTCCTCGGCATGGAAGCCGCGGCGATGGACAAAGCGGCAATGACCACTCCGACCAGGGCAGCGAGACGCCACCAGCTGTCTGAACTCAGGTCCGAGTTGGCCAGCACATCACGAACGACGTCGACTGCCCAGGTCATCGGGAGCCAGTCAGCTATGGCCTCCAGTATGTCTGGGAGTTGCTCCTTCGGGACGAGCAAGCCACAGAGAAACACCTGAGGCGCGATGAAGACCGGTATGAACTGCACTGCCTGGAACTCAGTCCTAGCGAAGGCTGAGGCCAGCAGCCCGAGAGCAACCCCGATGACCGCGTCGAGGAAGGCCAGCAGGAGCAACGCCCAGGCAGGACCCTCGAGCTCAATGCCCAGGGGACCAAGCAGCAGGACGACGAGGATACCGCTCTGTAGGACAGCCAGCAGGCCGAAGACCACAGCGTAGGAGGCCAGCAGGTTCCAACGGGTCAGTGGTGTGGTGAGGATCCGCTCCAAGGTCCCGGAGGCTCGCTCGCGGAGCATGATCACCGAGGTGACGATGAACATCATGAACATCGGCAGCACCGCCAGCATGATCGGTCCGGTGGTGTCGAAGACATGAGGTTGTCCCGGTGGCACCGGCACGTCGTGGAAGACGTAGTAGAGCAGTGTCAGCAGCAGGGGAGGGACCGCCAGGATGAGGGCGATGGCTCGTGGGTCGCCTTTCAGCTGGGCAGCGATCCGGGCCGTCGTCGCGAATGGGTACTGACGGTTTTTCACAGTGGTCTGATGACTCTGCTCCATCATTTCTGCTCCTTGATCAGGGCAAGGAAAGCATCCTCTGGGGTGCTGGTTCCGGTGCGTTGCTGGATATAGGCCACGGGCTCGTGGGCAAGAAAAGAGCCATCCCGCATGAACAGTACGGAATCGCAGCGGGCAGCCTCATCCATGACGTGACTGGAGACCAGAAGAGTCGTCCCCTGCCCTGCCAAATCGCGGAACAACTCCCATAGGGCCTGCCGGGTCAGCGGATCAAGACCCACCGTGGGTTCGTCGAGGATCAGCACCTGGGGTTGGCCGACCAGGGCGCAGGCCAGCGAGGCCCGGCTCGCCTGGCCGCCAGAGAGCTGATCGATTCTCCGGCGTTCGAAGCCTTTCAGCTGCACCCTCTCGATGGCCTGGCGCGCGGAGTCGCCTCCGGCGCCCAGTAGGCGGGAAAAATAGGTGACATTGGCCCACAGGGACGCGTCGGTGTAGATGCTGACAGCCTGCGATGTGTATGCCACCGCCCGGCGCAGTCTGGGATTTCCCGCAGGTAGGCCCAACAGCCTGACGGATCCTGAAGCGATGCGCTGCACTCCCATCAGGGCACGCATCAGAGTCGTCTTTCCGCATCCCGAAGGGCCCAGGAGACCTGTCACCGAGCCAGGTGGCAGAGACAGTGAGAGCCCATGGAGCACCTCATTGCGGCCGCGCCTAACGACCAGCTGATCGACATCCACAGAACTTCCATCGCTTGATGATTTCATCATATGGTGAATTATACTCGCGGTTACGCGTGGTCAGACAGATCAGAGAAGACAGATCAGAGAAGGAAGACTGTCTAGTCTGCGGGCCGTGGCTGCAGTCGCGAGGCAGTGAATTGATGCTGGCCTGCCCATAGCATTGCCATGCCGATCTGAAAGCCGAGATAGGAGTTGTTGTTCGTGTTTGAGACCTTGGGATTCCTGGAGGCAAGGTTGTGAACGGGCCCCGGCTGCGCCCCCTGGGTTTGTCTGACGCTCCGCGGGTCCTTGATGCCTTCGCCGCCGGATCTGGCATGACTCGTCAGGGCGAGGTGACAACCTTTGAGGAGGCGGAGGCCTATGTTTCCCGGCTGATCGACGTGACTGGTCCTCACCGCGCCTTTGCGATGGTGGGTGAGAAGGACCAGCTGCTCGGGATCGTGGCTCTGAGCATTGATACTGCCAACCGCAATGCCTGGTTCTGGTACTGGACCCATCCCCAAGGGCGAGGCCGCGGATGGACCAGCCGGGCCGCCGCGACAGTCGCGGACTGGGCATTGAATGCTGCTGGTCTACACCGTCTTGAGCTAGGGCACCGCGTGAACAACCCCGCCTCGCGCGGTGTGGCGCTGGCGGCGGGGTTCATCCAGGAGGGCGTCGAGCGGGATAAATTCCTAGTCGCTGGGGAAAGAGTCGACGTGCTGACCTACGGGCGGCTGGTCACAGACCCCTCTCCTGCAACTGTGCTGCTCCCGATTCTTGTCTGACTGGCCGCCGGTCCTGGCGGTGTGCCCCGGACCGGTGCCGCCCGGGATTCCAGGACAGTCTTGCCCAGACGCTTGTCGCTGGTTGGCCATCTCGCATCTGATGCCTATTGGTATTGACCTTCTCTCAGTCTGCGCTTTAGAATGGTCTATACCATTTGATAGTCGCTCAAGGAGGAGCGGAGAGGAGATGCGGATGTCTCACAGAAAGACCGCGATGGTCATCGCGGTGCTGACTTCCCTGGTCCTCGGCGCGGGTGTGGCAGTTGGGGCGCCGCCGAGCAGTCAGCGAGCCCAGGGGAGTGGCTGGGATGGGGACGGCCTACACGATGCCTGGCGGCTCATTCGATCTGAGAAATTCAACCGGCCTATGAGGGCCGGGAATGACACAGGCTGGTTTCCCAACAAGGACGAGAAGGGCACCGGCTATGACGTGGACGCCTATGACAACGACGGGGAGTTCTTCCAGACCTTCGGCGGCGATGCCTTCCGGGAACATCTGGCGGGTCTGGGTCTTTACCGGCGTTCCTACACCGTGGGGAAGAAGGGCTGGCTGACGGTTGAACTCGCCGCGCGTGACCGTGATGGTGATGGCAGGCCCGACAACGTCCCATCCTTCCGGAGAACCAGATCGCGGGCTTTGGGCTCTGTCGGCACGTTCAACGTCCCGGACCACAACTCGGCGGTCGTGCTGCGCTCCACGGATCCTCTGCCCGCGGAGTACCGCATCGAGGTCACATTGCGCGCCATCGATTTCGGCGGCCAGCGCAACGGAACCTGGGACTATGACGGCAAGACCAACGGCTACAGGCCTGACGGTTGTAAGACTATCTACCCGTGGCCCGGTTCGCCGGATGCCGACTACAGGCCAGCGGAGTGTGACTGGTTCGATGTGACCACGGACTCCAATGGCTACTACTTCCTGTCGATCATGGACTACCCGGCGGCTCCTCACAACAACGTCTTCGTGCACCAGCGTCGCAAGGTCGTGATGGACGGCTACAACCGCTACCAGTACACCGGTACCGGGTTACGCTACTGCGATCCGGGCAGTGGCGGGTTCCAGCCCTATGAGTGGGGCAGTGGTAATGGTGTGAACATGCTCTTTATGACACCGGAACGCCGGTACAGAAGCTCACCGGGAACCCAATACTTCATGCAGTCCGAGTGCGGCACTGAATACGGTGGCGCCATCGTGAGCCAAGCTGATCTGATTCCCGAGATGATGCCTGAGCTCACCTACACCTTCGCCATCGAACGGCTGGATGGACACTATACACTTGAGGTCTCAGGTAACTTCCGCAATGTCGGATGGGCGACCTACCGCTACAGCCAGCCCTTCGACGACGGTAAACATCCGATCTATCACTACAACCAGAGCGCCGATGAGTACGACGGCCGCTACAACCAGGACTGGACCTACACGGCAGGTGAGCGTACCTTCGTGGACCCGGACATCTGGCCGGCTGGATCGGCCTATCCCGACTATTTCATGATGGGAATTCCCCACATGAACTTCTATGAGGGGACAGCAAGCATCGACGACGTGCAGCTGTACATACCCCGCTGACCCGCTAGGCCGGGGAGCACAGCTGCCCCGGCCTGCCATTTCCTTCGCTCACGCCTGGCTGAACCAGCCTGAAACATCACTCGGAGGGACCCGTGGAATCCTTAGCCAATATCGCCGCAGCACTGGCGAATAACCTCTTCTCGCAGGTGGCCATCCTGATCGGACTGATTGCCCTGATCGGTCTGCTGCTCCAGCGCAAACCTTTTGAACAGGTGATAGGTGGCGCTGTCCGAGCCACCCTTGGTGTCGTGATCCTAAATATTGGCGTCGACATCTTCGTCGCTGGACTGGTCGCTTTCCAGGCCATTGTCTCCAGTGCTTTCCGGATCACACCACCAACCAGTGCTAGCACCATGAAGACGTTCCTGGAGGGTAGCGGTGCAGTGGTCCCTTTGGTGATCGCATTGGGTTTTCTCATCCATCTGGTCTTGGTGTCGGTGTTCAAGGCAGCACGCTATGTCTATCTGACCGGACATCTCATGTACTGGATGTCCCTGGTCCTGGTGGCCACCCTGGTGGAGGCGGTCCCCGGTGTGGACCGAGTCGCATTGATCGTGGTAGCAGCAATAGTCGTGGCCTGCTACTGGACACTGCAGCCGTTGTGGATGGAGCCATTGATGAAGCGGGCAGTCGGCGGGGATAACTTTGGGCTGGGGCACACCACATCGTCACTCGCGCTCTTGTCCGGATATGGCGCCAAGGTCCTGCGGCTCGGAGACCCCGGGAAACACGACACGGAGAAGATCCGCATGCCGAAAGCAGTGGCATTTTTCAAAGACATCAATGTCTCCACGGTTTTTGTCATCGGTGTCATCATGATTGTTGCGATCCTGTTTGCTGAGGACAGCGTTGTGGTGAAGCAGCTTGGTGACAGCAACATGGCTCCGATGATGTGGGGATTCGTCCAGGCACTGCGATTTGCGGGCGGCATAGCCATCTTGCTCTACGGCGTCCGCATGTTCTTGGCCGAGATCGTTCCGGCTTTCCGCGGGATCTCACAGAAACTGCTGCCAGGTTCCCGCCCTGCCCTGGATATCCCGACGGTTTTCCCGAAGGCGCCAACAGCGGTCATGATCGGTTTCCTGGCCTCGATCAGTGTGTTCCTGATCTGCATGGGAATCTTCGCCGCGGCCGGATGGTTTGCGCTTGTCCCGCCCATGATCATGCTGTTCTTCGGTGGCGGAGCGGGCGGCGTCTTCGGCAATGCCACCGCGGGTTGGCGCGGCGCAGTGTTCGGCGGTGCTCTGAATGGTCTGATCCTGGCACTCGGGCAGTGGATCGGCTGGGGGTTTTACAGCTCCACCGCCCCTGAACTGGCCACGTTGGCCGATCCTGACTGGTATGCCGTCGGATGGCTTTTCCTCGGCTGCGGTAAAGCATTCGGACACCTCGGCTCAGGTGGCCTGTGGGCCCTAGGTGTTGTGACGCTGATCATCACGGCAGCTGTCCTACTACTCATCAATAAAAAGACCAAGGCTCCCGCTGGGGATGTTGAACAGAAAGTGGCGGATAAATGACTATGCCAGAACCGATGAAGATCCTGTGCGTCTGTGGTTTGGGAATGGGAACCTCCCTGATCCTTCACATGACAGTCGAGACTGCTGTTAACCGGATGGGGTTGGAAGCTGAGATCGACCACACCGACCTCTCCTCAGCGCGCAGCATGGGGCCTGACGTCGTGGTGGGACAGGGCATGCACACTGAGGAACTGGAGGGAATTGCGCCTGTCATCGTGGCAGTGGACGACTTCCTGGACGACGGTGCTGTTGAGCAGAAACTGCGGGCGGGATTTGCCGAGGCCGGGTGGTCAGGATGCTGACGGCAGCCGCGACCGGTGTTGCGACAGATTGGCGGACTGCGATTCTCCAGGCGGCGGCGCTGCTGGGGCAGTCTGGAGCAACCAGCCGGGAATATGGCCCACGTTGTGTCCAGTCGGCTGAGGAGCTGGGTCCCTACTTTGTGCTCAGTCCCGGGATCGCCCTGGCTCATGCCCGTGCCGACGACATGTGCCAGGCTGCAGGGCTTTCGTTGCTCCGATTGGAGAAACCGGTCGCCTTCGGTCATGACACCAACGACCCGGTGGATCTGGTGTTCTGCCTCGCATCCCCGGACAATGAGGCTCATATGGCTGGGCTCAGGGCATTCGCACTGGCCATGGCCGATGGATTGGAGACCAGGCTCCGAGAGGCTGCGCCGGAGGAGCTGCCCGGGCTGCTGGCGGAGGTGGCGAGGAGATGAGCTCAGCCGGTTCCTGGATCGACGGGGTCATAACCCATAACCGGGGGCCAATCGAGGCAACAGCTGCCCGGCTGGCTGAGACCCACCAGGCTGGAGGTCTCATCTATACGGCAGGTTCAGGGCATTCCCTGGCTATGGTGATGGAGACTTTCTTTCGTGCCGGCGGCCTGGCTATCGTCAAGCCTCTGTTCCGGCCTGAATTACTGCCCTTGAACGGGGCTTTGAGGGCGACGGAGGTAGAACGAGAAGTGGGGATAGGCAGGGGGCTGGTTACCGCAGCCGGCCCAGAACCACGAGACTCGGTCATCGTCTTCTCGAATTCAGGGCGCAATCCGTATCCCGTCGAAATCGCGGAGGAATCACGGAGACATGGAGCGGCCGTCATCGCCTTCACGAGTGTTGAGGCCAGCAGACAGAGCGATCCCCGGGCGACGCGGCGGCTCTATGAAGTGGCGGACATCATCCTGGACACCTGGACGCCCGTCGGGGATGTTTCCCGGCCGCCCGGGGAGCCGGTCACCAGTCCGTTGTCGACGCTCAGCTGCTGTGCGCTGTGGACGGAGATCCTCGCCGCCGTGGTGGAGCTCGACCCCACGATGCCGCTGTGGCGCAGCGCGAACCAGGACGGCAACGACGGTTTCAATCAGAGTCTGACCGAGCAGCTGCGGAGCCGGATTCCGGAACTGTGACCCGTCACTCTTGGGCGGGAAGCAGACGCGCGGTGAATTGGTAGGAGTCCGCCCGGTACCAGGAGATCGTGTGCTCGACGAGACGATCCTGGACAAGGGTCTTGCGGTCCATGCAGATCACCGGGGAACTCGCCCTGGTGCCTAGTGAGGCCGCGATCTCAGCGGGGCATTCGACGGCTATGATCCGCTGCTCACCGGAGTCCAGCCGCAAGCCATAACGCTTGCTGAGCGTCTCATAGAGGGAGTTCCTGGCGTCGTCGGCGCAGTAACCTGGCACCAGCGAGGCATCCAGGTGGGTTTCCTCGATCGCCAGCGCAGTGCCGTCGCCGGTGCGGATCCTGGTCATCGTGATCAGCGGGGTGCCGGGGGCAAAGGGGTCCTCTTGGCCGGCGGTCTTGCTGCTGAAATCGAGCACGATCGCACCCGGCTCCTTTCCCCTGGCGCGCATGTCCTCGCTGAATGAGTTCAGGGACAGCCGCAGCTCGATGCGTGGCTGGGAGACGAACGTTCCCCGTCCGACATGGCGGTCCAGCAGGCCTTCCCGTGTCAGCTCGATGACAGCGCGCCGCGCCGTCATCCGGGAGACCCCATATTCCAGGGCTAGGTCGCGTTCAGAACTGATTGCCGCGCCGATCGGCAGTTCGAGAATTCTTTGACGTAGCCGTTCCCGCATCGTCAGGTATTTGGGGGACGGCTCTGAGGACACACGAGGGATCTTAGCTGGGGTTGGACAGAAGCGGTCTCCTCAGCGGCCGTGTTTCCCACGGCGGCCTTCCTGGGGGAATTGGCCGCCGTGGGAAACGGCCCCCATTGGCGGGGTATCTGTGATATCAGGGCTTGGCGACGGTGATCGTCCAGCCGGCATCCCCTACTCGTTCGAAGGCGGTAACCGGATAGCCGTTCTCCGCCGCCCAGCGGGGAATGGCCTCGGTGGCCTGCGTGCAGTCGAAATCGATGCGCAGCAGGTCCCCGCTGGGAATGGTGGCGATGGCCGCCTTTGCCTCGTTGAGAGGGAAGGGGCAGACTTCGCCGGCGGTTTCGAGAATGTGAGTTGTGGGCATGATGGACTCCTCGTCTTGCTGAGGCATTCAGACGGCGGTGGTAATGGTGGTCTGGGTGGTGGTCAGTTTCTTCGACTGGGGCCGTAGGAAGATCTTGGCCGCTGCCCCGACGCCTAGGAAGAACCCTGCGAAGGCGAGAATCCCGTTGAGACTCAACTCCGCAGAACCCACCAGGGCGTTGCCGATAGTGCAGCCTCCCGCCAGGCTGGCGCCGACCCCCATCGCGATGCCGCCGATCAGCGACTTGACCATGGTGGGTGCGTCGGGAACCCGCAGCCGGAACTCGCCGGAGGCCTTAGCTGCGATGTAGGAGCCGATGATGATCCCCACCACCATGAGGGAACCCCAGTTGGTGATGGCCGTCACGTCTCCGGCGATGATGCCGTAGGCCAGGTTCGATGACGGGCCCGTGATTCCCAGTCCCGACGTGCGGCCCGCCGCGTAGCTCAATGGGTAGGCGGCGATGGCGATGAGGCCCACCAGTACCGCGGTGAAGAATGGGTGCCACGGGCGTTCGAAAAGCAGATGGGCCAGGCCGGTCCGTGCGGGAGGCAGAGTGGCGACCTTCAAACCGCGCTCGGCCCGGAGATGACGCCAGGCCAGCCAGCCAATTCCGGCAGCCATCAGGACGACCAGAGGCCACGCAGACACACCGAGGGTGTCGTACACCGTCGTCAGGCCGGTGTTGTTGAGGTCCTGTACCCCTTCGTTGAGGGGCTTGAGAATGCCCTTCTTCATGGCGGCCGCCGAGCCGGCATAGGTGATCAGGGCGAGCCAGGAACCGATCAGGCCCTCACCCGCCCGGTAGTAGGTGCCAGTGGCGCAGCCTCCGGCAAGCACGATCCCAGCGCCGAATATGAGCGCTCCGGTGATGGTCGCCAGGGGAGTGAGGGGTTCGGCCGAGTGATTGACCAGCCCGAGTTCTAGCAGGCTGAAGAAACCGACCGAACTGATCGCGATGGCGATCAGAAAAGCTGTGAGCCAGCGGGTGCGGCCAGAGGTCCAGACGTCTCGGAGGGCACCCGTGACGCAGAAGCGTCCACGCTGCAGCACGAAGCCGAGCAAGGCACCGAGTAACAGACCTGAGGCATGGGAAAAGAAAACAGACATGAGTATTCCTGAGCTTGGGGATGTGATGGATGTGGCCGGGGTCGGCCGTATAAGTCAGGAATGACAGGCCATGGCGGCGATACGAAGCAGATCGACATGCAGGCGCGCAGTCAGGAGGATGCCCATAATGACTTGCGGGCCGGCAGCGGTTCGCAGCATGAAGGCACCTCCTCTCATCAACCGCGGTTCACTCTATGCCATCGTCACCGGAAGGCGAAACGGCTGATTCCTTCAGACTGGTGCGAGAAGATGGGGTTCTCGTCTCGTGGATGGAGTCCGCTGATGTTCAAAACCCTGTTGTTCGCGCCGGAAACCTTCAATTTCGCAGAGGTCACCCGTTGCATTGAAGTGGCTCGCAGACTCCCTGGGATCCGGTGTGTCTTCGCCGGGTTCTCTGAGCGCTTCACCTCACCCATCAGAGAAGCCGGGTTTGAATATCGGTCCCTCAAACCAGTGCTCACAGATGCTGAGGGGAAGATGGCCATCGCCTTCGACCAAGGCAGAAGTATCCGCCATCCCTTCACTGCTGGCATGGTGCGGCAACGTGTCATTAGCGAGCGGGCGCTCATTCGTGAGCTGGACGCAGCAGCCGTTGTGATCGGCACCACCCTCAGCCAACTGATCTCCGCGCGGGCCGAGCGTGTGCCACTGTTTTATGTGAAGCCCTTCGCCTATTCCGCGCCGCACATGACACAGATGCGCCGCACCGGCTTCCTTCCCACCGCAACCCCTGCGCAGCGCACCATTGACAAAGGCGTGGCGTGGCTTTCCCGGACCGTGCTGGCCAAGGCCATTCCCGTTCCCAAAGGATTCCGTCAGGTTGCCAGGGAGTGCGGGGTCCAGATACCTCACACCCTGGTGGGATTCATCGAGGCGGACATGAACCTGGTGGCCTCCCCACCCAGGCTGATCCCCGACTGGTGCCGGCTGCCCGGAAACTACCGAGCGGTCGGCCCGGTGTATGCGCAGCTTGACGCGTCCATCCCAGAGGACTTCGCGCTGCTGCGGAAGCGGGGGCGTCCGGTGGTACTGGTCGCAATGGGCAGCTCCGCCAGCCGTAGCTTGGTTCTCGACGTGCTGCACAGCGCGGCCCGTGCGGATGTCGAGATCGTCTCTCCCAGTGCCTTGTACCTGTCGCAGGCAGACCGGGCCGCGTTGCCCGGCAACGTCCACGTCACCGGTTGGATCCCAGTGCACAGGCTCGGGAACCTTGTGGACGTGGCTATCACCCATGGCGGCGAGGGCACCGTCCAGACTAGCTGCGCCAGCGGGTGGCCCTTCATCGGCATACCGCTACAGCTCGAACAGCGGTACAACGTGACCCGGTGTGTGGAATTCGGCAACGCGCAGCTCATCAGCCGGAGGCAGGCCGGGCGCGTGGACTGGGCTCAACTCGTTACCCATCTGCTCGCCAACGAGGCCATGCGTAAGGCCGCTGCCAGCATGGCGCGGCTGTTCGAGGGGAGTGATGGCCCGGGTACCTGCGCCCAGATCATCCGAGACGAGCTGGGGAAGGTGCGAGCAGTCCCATGCTTACATCCCCTGATTGAGGAAGGACGATGGTGCGGGTGCTACTGAAAAACGAGTCTCTACGCAGCGACCTGGGCTTGGGTGGAAGTTCGGCGCGTACATCACAGGCCAGCTTGCATTGCACAACCCTGAGGGTTTAGGGACTTAGGAGGTTATTCATGACTACGAGCAACCCCGCGTTGGCAGGGTGTTTGTCTGACTGAAGTCCTCGTGAATAAGCCTCTTACTTACCACGAGATTTTATCTTGGCAAATATCCTTGTTAATGCAGAATTGCTTGTGGCTATGAATAATCTTCTTAGCATCCGTTCTCTGGGCAGTTGTCTTTCTTTTTATTTCCGGTCAATCAAGTCTGTTATCCTCGATAACCAGGCGCCCGTGAAATCTTTAGAGCTGTAAGTGACTGCTTTCTGCCAGGACCGGTGGGAGATGTCTTTGTAGAGCTTTTTGTCAGTGAACAGCGGTTCGATCACGTTGACCCACGGATCGATGTTCTGTGGCGGTGCGATGACCTCCAGTCGATGGTTCGCGCGCCTGAATTCCGGATTCCCGTCAGGTTCAATGAGATATTCGACTCCCAGTTTCGCTTCGGGGAGTCCCCCCGTCCTACTAGCGACCACCGGGATGCCGCGGAGCATTGCCTCGATTGTTAGGACCGACATGCTTTCGATCAATGATGGCATCAGGAGGACAGAGGTCTTGGCTAGCAGGTCGTCGACATTGCGTGAGGGTGGGAGTAGATCGACGTTTGGAATATCCGTCAGAGCGTCAAGGTCAGTCTGTGTCGTGGCCCACGTCGGGACAGCTGCAAACCGTCTTCCTGGTAGTTGGTGTGCAAGGTCAATGAATACCCCGATACCCTTCATGGCTGAGGGGTTGAAGAGAGTGATATAGCCGTCCCTGAAGTTGTCATATACCGGCCAGGGTCCGTGTCCGAAGGCGGGGAAGCCAAGGACCTCGGTGTTCAGTCCGCCATGTCTTTTCATGTAGTTTGCCGCGAAATTGCTGACGGTCAGCGATAGGTCAACGTGCCGCAATAAATCGTGCTCTTTTTCGCTTGGGAAATCACTGAGAGGGCCGAATGGGAGGAATAGGAGGGCGTGGGTGACGTGGACTACCGGGACTCCTTTCCCGAGAGCCGCCGAGAGTAAGGCGGAGTTCTCGTCGGAGACGATGATGACGTCGGGATGCCACGCGATGATGGATTGTTCAATGCGGCTACGGATTCCTTCCCAGGCGATAGCATTCACCGCGACGTCGTTGTAGTCGAACATGACACAGCCCACCTCTTCCCTTATCCCGGAGATCCCCAGGATGATCAGGTCTTCGAAGAGCGCTTCTCGCCCCTGCCGCCAGTCCTCTCCGCGCAGGGGGGTTATGGCGAGGCATTGACTACCGATATTTGCAAGATGTTCCAGAAGTAGTCGATTGAGCTTGGAGCCAGCGAAGTCATAAAGATATGTTTGAGGCTAGCATAGCATTATTCTCACATCAGGAGGCTTATTCATAGGGGTGTTTTGGCTTTCCCCAGCTAACACTTTACCCGAGGG